>ENA-OUOG01000575-OUOG01000575.1-marine-metagenome-genome-assembly--contig:-NODE-575-length-47998-cov-7.175768_pt1 | contig 47998 bp, 28 predicted proteins | sample MGYA00248635_ERZ508505 | MGnify/ENA primary metagenome ERZ508505 (study PRJEB26176, sample SAMN06267871) | marine metagenome | isolation source: Saanich Inlet, British Columbia, Canada | place: Pacific...
TGGTGGTCAGGGGTACTAGATCTAGCGTATGGCCAGCAATAACTGCATGAATAATTACAAAATCTAGCCAGGATCCACGAAACCGTGAAAAGATGGCTCTTTAGGAGGGTTTTCTGGCCAAACTCAGTAATATTATCCCAGGGTATGTTTTGAAAATTGTTCATATAACCAATCGAAGTCGTTAATTAATTGAAGATTATCGCTGTTAGAAATGCCAAACTCCATACCAGCATTAGCACCTCGTATCGCATCTCTACCAAAGTCTCCATTGCCGACAGTAGTCCAGATTTTAAGTCTTTCATTTGTTTCATCCTCATTTTGTCTATCAATAGTTTTACTTGCTAATTTAGCACATTCTCTAAATGCACTTTTCCATGTTTCAAATTCACTTGTATTAAATGCAGTAACATTTGCAATTTTGTCTACTGCACAAAACTTATCTGATATACTTGTAGTCATATCAGGTTTATTTGTGTCCATATTAATTGTAAGTTTACGGGGAAGAAGTTTTACGCCTCCATAACCATATTTTAAACCATTAACTGGATTAATACTACGCCAAACATGTACAGTTTCTAAGTTATAACTGTCAACTTCATAATCAAAGTTAAAATCATCAACTAACTGTGCATCTGCATCTACAACCCAAAACATTTTAGTAAAGCATTTCTTTGCCGCTTTAATATGTGCTTGATGAATTCCTTTTACATTAGCTACACGCTTTGCTGTAGGGTATCTGTTTTTTAGTAAGTTCCAGTTATCTTCGGCATATTTTTCGCCATAACTGATAAAGACAATATCATACATTTTAATACTATAACACCTTATATCCTATTTGTCAACCATATAATCTTTTAAACTAAAATTAGTGCCTAGCATATGATCCGGTGTAGCTGTTTTGTCATTAGACCACACTAATACTTCGGGATCCTCGTATAAAAAATCACAATCCTTGCAATAATCTATACTATCAAAATCTCCTAGCTCGTGTGCCTTGCGAAGTTTGTTATACTCGTCTCCGTACCAAATATCTTCTACGGTTTGATTTTGTATATGTCCTAACACACTTTTGCTTTCATTCGGAGGACCCATTGTTTGACAACACGGAGTTACAGCACCTTTTAATCCTGCAATGCCGCCTGAGCGTATTGTAATTTCTGGAGCAAAAGGACGTCCACATGTTCTACGCTTACTAGGATCACGTACATATAACGGTTGGTAGTTGCCGCTCCAATTATGCATTTTCCATATGTAACCAATAGTTCCGGTAGGACCTATGAAATTGTTTCTATATTGATCTACTTCGTACTCAACTTGATTATTATCAAGTATTAAATGATAACTGCTAATTATACACTTGCTGTTTGTTTCTTTAATATACTCTTTTGATTTGATAATATTTGTCTTTAATAATTCAAAATTATCTACTGCCATCCATTCTTTGTACTTGTCTTTGTTATAACCAATACAGCTAAATCTTGCAAAGCTAAGTCCTGCATCAATACAGTCCTGCATAAAGTGTCCGCTAAAGAAACTTCCGTTGCTGTACATAAAACTAGGCAAGCCACGCTTAGTACATGCTTCAATGTAACGTGGCAAGTCCTTTGCCATAGTAGGCTCACCCGAACCTTCTAAGTTAATTACAGGGTTACCTGGTAATTGATCTAAAATGTTTTCAAACATTTCAAATGGCATCTTGCGAGTCCACTCTTTACCTCTTCCGGTAGTCTGTGGACACATTTGACATTTGTAATTACAGCCGCCGAATACTTCGACTACTGCACGTTCTAAATCAGGTACACTCAATTTTTACTCCATAATTTTCAAAATTTTTGTAAAGAGGCATGAGTAAAAATGCTTTATCTATAGATTCTTTACTTTCGACACTAACTTTTATGGATGATTTAGGATGAGTAACTTTAAAATTATATCCATATTCCTTCATATCAAAATTCGCATCTATATGTGTTTCTTTAAAAAATTTTTCAATTTGTAATTTCATTTCAACTACTTTAGGTTCTACTAAATTACTATCAATATGAACATGAGGTACTTCAGTATTGCCTACTTGATTATTAATTTCTATACGTATATTACTTTTATTAAAATAGTTATCTATATCATTTGCATTTTTAAAAATTTTATTAAACTTTACTTTTCGACAATCAGCATTATAAACTAATGCAGGAATTATATCTTCTCCAAAATGATACAAAATTATCGAACGTCCTAACCCTGGATGAACTTGCCATAGCAATTCGTTCGGTACTGAAAACAATCCTATAGGATTATCAAACGACTGTTTTTTTAAATAATCATTTGTTAGCCAAACACATTTACAATAGTTCCTTACACTATTTTCCCAATAACCGTTATTAAAAAAATCTTTTATCCAATTTTTTAAATCGTTAACTCTATGAAAATTAATTTCACTCTTTTGAATATTAGCTAAACCTAAATTTATATTATTAGATTTTTTACTCCATATTCTATTTCTGGAGTCAATTCTAAATCTTTTATCCCTCACTTATTTTTATCCCGTAATTATCAAAATTTCTTTGTGTAGGTAGCAACATCCAAACTCTTAAAACAGTTTGTAAATCTTCTGTTTCTACTTCTACATTTATTTTACGCTTTTTATTAGTTAACAAACTAGGAGAATATCCTAAAGATGTTATATCAAAGTTTCCGGTTATTTCAGTAGTTGAATAAAATTCTTTTACTAACTTATGCCAGTCATTAATAGTTGTCTTAAGAACATTTTGGTTAAAATGAACATTAGGAATATAAAGGTTTTTTAATTGTGTTATATCAAGATTTATATTTTTATGACCAAAATACTTATACATGTCTTCCATAGAATTAAAAACTTTTTTATATTTTATTTTTCTACCAGAATTAAATGTTACACATGTTATTTTATCTTTACAAAACAAATAAGCAATAACTTGTCTGATACCGCCAGGGTGTATTCTCCATCTTTCATTGAAAGGATTCCAATAAGCACCCATTGGACTTTGAAAATCTCCTTCTTCGAGAAGGTCATTAGTTATCCAAACTGTTTTAATATATGATTCAACCGAACTTCTCCAACTTTCATACGTTGGATCAATATACAAAGTGTCCATAAAGTTATCTGTGTTCATGTGAATTCCGTGTTCGAAGAAATTTTTTGTATACAATACTTGATTTCTTAGAAAATACCTATCAACAAATAATTCATCTTTAGAGATTTCTGCAATACCTAGTTTATCTCTTTTTCCGATATACTTCCAAAACATGTTGTTAGCAACAGCCCATGACTCTGTCTTAGAGTTATACCGTTGTTTGAAGAGGCGTTTTAATCTTGCCTTTTCGTTAGCCACTCCACTTACTCCACATATTCTCTAATAAAGTTAAATATTCAGCGTCATTATGCTTATAGGTATATTTAATAGCATTATCTTTATATTCTATACTATAAAAATCAGTATATTCTTTAAAAAAATCTTGAGCTTCTGTACCTGTCATATTAATTATTTTTCCAACAGGTGCAAATCCTAGTGCTAACTGCTCGTCTTTAGGATCTACTCCTCTAGCTTCTAACCAAGCAGTAAACTTGTCATCCATTGGTAATTCAAAACCATTACCAAAGTAGCAATTAAACTCTCCTGTAATAACCCTATGTTCTGATATACCTGCATCTTCAACTATATCATCACCATCTAGATATGCTTCGTACCAAGTCTTACCTGTTTGTGCATAATGCAAGTATACCATACCATCTGTCATAGTGCGAGTAAAATTTGCTTTTTCTTCTAAGGGTATTTCTACTCTATCAGTTACTCCTAATAGATTATAGTAGAAGTAACCGTTGGTCCAGTTGTGTTTTTTATTTTCTTCAGTATCATACCATGCTTCTAATTCATGACAACAATGATTAAGAAAACAAATGGCATTTCTAACTTCTCCAGACGAATTTGCTAATACAGATCCAGGAGACCAAAGTTGTCCTTGTGTTGTTTCAAAATGATGATGTAATACATTTAATAATTCTTGATTGTACATTGTTCTAAGAGAAGTAAAATCTTCAGATATATTATAAGCACCCGAATCATTTATTTTTTGTACACTTCGATCTAAGTCGTTGCATATATGTTCTACTGTTCTGTTAGAATTATGAAATCCTAGCAAACTAAAGTTTTTCTGAAAGATTTTTGGTCCGTGGGTAGATAACAACTTGTCTAGTTGCTTTAACCAAATGGTTGCTATGTTAGTATTGTCCGGCTCTATAGTAATATATCTTATATCACCATTTAACTTTCGAAACCCAAGATTTATCATTAAACATCCTCGTTATTTGTCTTGCATGTGCTGCTTGTGATTTAGTACCCGGATGCATTCCATCTCTAGCACATTTATCGTCTATATTTGGAAATGGGTCTATAGTTATGTCAGGATACATTTTCTTTAATACACCTGTTAAGGGATAATCCCACGAACTTAATATTATTTTTATATTATGTAACTTAGCAACACTTACTATCCATTCAACTGTTGATATTGACGACGTAACATAAAATTCGTCGTCTAGCTCAGTCAATTGCTTACTAATCTTTTTATAATTTTCATGAGGCCATTGAGGAATTAAATTAATTATTTGTCCGTGTTCGTTAATATGCATCCTGCGTCTCCATGCAGGTAAAGTAAAAATTGCATATTCTAAATCTAATACATTTGCTGCGGCGGCAAATGTCCTAGCAACTCTATCTAGTGATGAACCGCCAATTCCAAAATTTAATCCGTTTAATCCACACTTGTAAGATACTATATCAGCAAACGTTTCTTCTTCTGCAATGCCTTCACCAAATGTAAAACTACATCCAAAAAATCCAGCCATAGGTTTTTTGCTGTTTAAGTTCCATTTTCCTCTAAAATTATACTTGTTAATATAGTATTTCCAATCATCTTCGCCTACTACCTTTTCCTCTACTTGATTAGTAGACGAAATTAAAATATGATCTTTGCCTTCTGCATGTTCGTCCCATGTATCTTTATAATATTTTCCATACGGAAACAAATCATTTACTGTTTTTGCACTAACAGGAGCCGTTAACATATATGTATTAAGTTCTTCGTCTGTTAATTGTATGTTGTCGTTCCGCATTTTTTTATTTTTAAAGTACATCTTTTAATTCCGGATTAAGTTCAAATACGTTTGTTCCTCTAATAGAATCTAATTGATTTGATTTTCTTTTAAAGTCTTCAAATAAATGACTAGTATCTTCTCTATACATAAACTCAATTATATTATGCCATCCCTGAAAAGGTATACCTGTGTCTTTTTCTAATTGTTTTCCGTATTTAAATATTTTTTCAGCTGCTCTTTCTTTTAGTGCAGGAGGCAAAGAAGTAATACAATAGTAGTCTGGAGTAAATAAAGGATTAATATGGAATCTGTCTACCCAATAATTATTTAAGTTAAATGCCCTATCTTTATGCACACGCTCCAAAGGCAGTAAATCTTCTTTGTGTAACAAGTTGTGCATTTCTGTTAATCTAAAAATATTAAGTATACTTACAGTAGGATGCATCCAGTAATCAACACCGCTATGCCTGATCTTTTTTAGATTTTCTAAAACTTCTTTCCATTTTCCTTTATAACGAATGTGTTCAAATGCATTTTCTACTCCGTCAATGCTTAAACTTAAATGAACATATTTAAATTTCTTCCAAATAGATAATATATCTTGGTTTTTATTTCCCAGTGTTGTTCCGTTAGTACTATATCTTAAATCAATATCGTGCATTTGTTTTTCATCAAGCATATTAAGAATACGCCAATGCTCGGGCATAATTAATGGTTCGCCTCCAGCAAAGTGTATTTCTTTCATAGTACCAAGATTTTCTTCAATGTCTTCCCAGAACACATTTGCTTCTTTCAAATCTATTAGTGTAGTAGGATATTTGTCGTGACTAGGATATAATTTTTTATGATCCTTTGCCCATTGAGTACTAAAAAGAGGCGAACATGTAGTACACGCTAAATTACAATAATTACTAAATCTAAAATCCCAGTACTTTAGTTCTACTGATGGTATGGTGCCGTCATCTTTTGTACTAGCAATTAAATCCTTTGTATCATCGTACCATTTGTTATTTAACCCAGTTCGCATAGTGTTTAAATTAGTATCTTCCTTAGCGACACAACGTTGACATGCGCTAGGTAGCGGTTTATTATCTAACATATCCTTACGCATTTTCTTAGCAACGTCACTATTTACTACTTCGTTTAAGGTTTGTGTTTTAACATTTCCAAAGCTGTTTTCATCACGCAACGGTGTTTGACAGCAAGCAAATGAACGTCCGTCATTAATAACATGTAGATGCATCCAAGGCGCTACACAAAAATTAGGACTATGTTTTAAATCATTACTCATATTTCATCTCTTTAAACAAATTATAAAACTTACTACTATGTCTAGCCATATAAAATGTTCCTTTGTTATGTATTAAAAATGGTTTAACGTCTTCTATCTTGCCATTAATATTATCTAATGATAAAGTTGATAACTTTCTAATGTTATCGCATATTAATTCAATCTTTCTATACAAAGTACTTACACGATCATACTTCTGATCGAACAAATCGTGATATCCAAAATACCCTTGATTGTTTAAGTAATTCCACACACCCATACTACCAATAACCATAAAAGGATGCCCTATTGCGATCATTTTCCACACTGCTTCAGTTAAGTATAATGCAGTTGCTTCTTCGGTGTAATTAGATTGTGTTGACGAGCAAAACTTTTCACTTGTTACTGTAAACAATGTATTTTCAAAGATAGTTTTATCAAATCTTAAAGTATCTTTGCCAAACTTATTATAATCATAATCTATTACATTTTTACTTTCTATAACTTTATCAATTGCTTTATATTTTTTCTGCTTGTACTCTGGAGTCCAATACTTATAAATTAAGTTAATATTATTTTTATCAACTTGATAGTTTGTGCGTTCATTAAAAATATTATAGCTAACTAAACCGTACTGGTCTAAATTGTTTGCTATTACATCACTTACAAATGCTATGTTATGTATATTTAAAAATCCGGTAAGGGAGTTAAACAATGCCGGCGGGCTATTCCAAGTGTGTACATTAAAATTTTCAGTTTCATGGTTAACTAATTTATTTTTACTGTGCATGTTCACCCAATAAAAATCTTCTCCATGATATCTACTTTTAGCTGTTAATTGATGAGAGATTTGCCACCAATCTATTCCAAATATTTTTATATCTCCAAAAAACTTTTTCCAGGCACCAGATAATTCACTTGTAATAACATATACATTATGTTTAGGAATATTATAAGTTTTTAGCTCTTCTTCTAGTTTATTTTTGATACTTTCCATATAAACGTAATCAGGAGATAACTGCTGTATTAAAAACAACATCTTCATTTTACCTTTTCGTATTCTAGCAATACTTTTTTCTGGAATATCTATTAGAATATTATGTTTTAAATTACCTGTAAATTCTATCGGATAAAATAGATTAGGAACTTGGCGCTTTCCAGTATAAAGATTTATTTCAACCCCAACTGCTTTCATAGTATTAAAAAACTCAGTTGTTTTATTTAAAGCATAATTCCTATCTCTATCAGATACAAAAGCAACTTTAAGTTTTTTTTTAAAATTATAACTTAATGTACCATTTGGAACTGGTATACTTTTATCGATAAGTTTATCGTAGTAAAGATTAACAATATCAATCATAAGTTGCTAGTGGTTCATCTATATTTTTATTGTCAGGTTTTAAAATCCAACCTTCTTTTTCAGCAAGTTCCATAATGCTTGCATCTGTATCAGGAATACTGTCTACCCAATCTGTAAGTATTTTTGGAAAAACATAGATACTTTTGTTTCTACGAACATCATACTGTGCATAAAAAGTTTTAAAATCACGCCATAGCGTAGTAGGATTGCTTGTACGTCTATGCGGAGCATCTACAGTTACTAAGTAATCTATTAACCGTTCGATACTTGCCTTTTCAAATTCGTGCCAGCCTATATCGCCTTTGTGTTCTTCCCACCAAGTACTTAATTTTTCATGACAATAATCCTTAATATGATTAGGCAATGCTAATGGACTTTGGAAACTAGGAAAACGTAATAGGTTTAAACTTACTGTAGGTGTTCTACTTTGTGTAAGTTCTTTTAGTTTATAAACTTCGTCTAAGAAATCTGTAATACTAAACAAGCACAAACTATTAATAGTCATCATAATATTAATATTATTACAATTACCTTCTGTTAACATACGTTTAATATTAGTAAGCCATTGTTCGTAATCTAGTCCGTCTCGAATGTACTCTGCTTGTGCGCCGGTTGCTTCGCAACTAGTATACAAATCAAAGTGTTTCATGCCTTGAGTTTTAGCAATCAGTTTGTCAATAATATCATCTTTAGCAATTAAATTACTATTGATAGCAAATCGCATATTTGTTTCCTGTGCGTTAAACCAGTCAAACAATTTCCAAGTATTTCCGCTCATAAGGGGTTCGCCGCCAGTAACACGCAATTCTTCTAAACTATCTGCAAGCCCATTATCCCACCATTTCCAAAATGCTTGAATATAGGGATTATTCTCATCATCTTTATATGGTTGAGTCCACGATCCATCTTGTCTAAACGCACCTGCACCATCGCTTACAAGATTAGTATATTCACCGTTCTTTTTAATGTCTTTAGCCCAAGTAGTTGAGAAAGAAGCATTACAATACGAACATGCAAGATTACAAGTTCTATCAAATGCAATTTCAAATGTTTTTAGATTGACACTTTCATTATGATCCATTTCGTATGCACGTTGTAATTCTTCATCTGAGTAAATAATGCTTTTAAAAGTTCTGTCACTTACAGCATCTTTCTTCATGTCTTCCATTTTCCAACAGTATTCACACTCGGCTGGACGCTCGCCTGTTTGCATCATACGGCGCATTTCTTTTTTGTGCTTAGTATTATGAATAGCAGTGTAGTCTTCTTCTACTTCAATTACTGGAATCTTATGTGCCGGTGGGTGATGGCAACTGGCCGTAGTGCCACTACCTAGCCAGGTAGTTGCATTGAACCACTTTGCTCCGCAAAAACTTTTACTTTTACTGTCTAGTACTCTATCTCTATACTGTTGTAGAGATTCATCTTTTTTCTTAGCCATTCCATTCCTCTAACAAATCTTTAAACCGTAAAAAAGTATCCGAAAAACTTTTATTTCTACGTTTATCATATGCTTGTATGTATCTTACAAAGTCCTGTCTATGCTCTACTGCTGGTTCTGTTGTACGTAGATAATCACAAAAGCGTTGTATTTGATCAAATTCTTCTAAGTAAATTCTTGCATACTTTTCTTTAGTATAGTATTTTAACCAGGATTTACACAATTCTTCTATAGTATTAGCAAACTTTACTCGTTCGTCTTTATCTAATAATGTACACTGTAAATGCGGCGGCCAATGCATTGTGTTAACACTTAGCGGCACTCTGTTAACTTCAAAACTTTTATTGTATTCTGATCTTAAATCCATTACTTCCATAATGAAGTCTGTAAAGGAAGGTAAACTTAAAATATTAATTGTTGTCATAATTGCTACATTAGACTCTGTCAAATCTAAAAATTTACGTACATTACTTTTCCAATTATTATAATTCAATCCGTCTCTTGCATATTCTGCCTGTTTGCCTGTACTCTCTAAACTTGAGTATATATCAACCTTTACTCCGACCGTTGCTAGTGCGTTGACTTTTTCAATAAGTTTATTAATTAACTTATCTTCAACACACGCATTGGTATTAATAGCAACATCCAATCCTTGTCGTGGATTTTCTATTAAGTAATCTAACAATTTCCAAGTATCTTTGGACATTGTGGGTTCGCCGCCGGTAATGCGCAACACTTTTAAATGTTTTAATGCATCAGGGAACCATTTCCAAAATGCTTCAACATAAGGATTATGCTCTCTTTGAGGTATAGGCATTTTGCCTGTTTTTTCTAGATAGTCTAAATGATGAGCGCCATGCTTAGTAGGATAAGGTCCGTTTTGTTTTACGTCTTCCATCCACTTTGAGCTAATCTCAGGAGAGCAGTATGCACATGCAAAGTTACAAGCATTTGAAAAACTTACTTCTAAGTAACTAGGATAAACATTTTCACCCGGATCACTCATTGCAATTTCTTCAAATCTATCCCAGGCCCATGTATCACTAGTTTTGTAATGTCTATCACTAAAGTAGTCTTTACCTAGATCTTCAATCTTCCAACAATAGCTACATTCGCTAGGGCGTTCGCCCATAATCATTTTAAGACGCTGTTCTTTTTTGTATTGACTGTTGTGTAATGCAGCAGGATCTGCTTCAATTTCTTTTAAAGGAATTTTATGAGGGGCGGGATGATGGCAACTATGATTATAACCATTCTGGAGCATAAGTGTAGTTTGTAGCCACTTGGCTGTACAAAAACTACAACTTACATTGTTAATTTTCTCACGCTTTTCTTCTAATACTTTTATACGTTGCTCGTTACTCATTTAGCTCGCTTTATAATTCTCGGAGTATTTTGATATACTGTTTTAAAGAATTTACTTTGATCAGTATCTAACGGTTTTGTAGAAATATCAACTCCGGTGCCTTTAAGTATTTCAAACCCCAAACGTTCTGCTTCACTTTCTGGGTTTAAATCTTTTACATCACTTTCCCAAAAGTTGTTTAGCCATTCAAAGTCACGCACATTAGCGTAGTCCCAATCTGTACAATTAGTCATATAGCAACCTTGTCTAGCGCCTAGTATGCTCCACATACCATTATCTACATCAGCACCCACTTGACTCCAAATAAGCAATCGTTGGTAGTTTTGCCACCATACTTTACGCAGATCATCTACTTTGGCTCCTTGATCCAAAGACATCTTGACACCTTCCCTAAAGCCAGCCCTCCAAGCCTGCCAAGGTGTCGCATTAGTATAAGATACGCTATAGTTCTCGTTAAACTGGTAATACTTGTCGTCGAAACAGAATTCAACTTTGCCACGTTCGTCTCCTTCTTCTGAGTGTTCATGTGTTTTCATATTATGTACAAATTTACGTGTCCACATTTTAAGTCCGCCGTTGCCGTACATTAGTCCGTTAACATGTAATTTTCCACACCAGCTAAACACATGATCTGCTGTTAGCCCTAAACTTTCGTAGTCAACTTCGACATTAAGAAACGTAGGGTTGACAATATTGTCTGCATCTACTGTTACAAAATATTCTGTTTCTGAAATATCTGCACAAGCCTTGTGTGCAGCATCCGATCCTTCTACGCCATGTACACGTTTTGCCCATGGTACTTTCTGACACAAGTCTGCGTAATTCTTTTCTGCATTAGGTTCGTCATACGACAAAAACACAATGTCTTGTTCTGCAATTTTTATGTTCATTTAGGCTCCACTATGTGAATATAGTTTTCAAATACTTTAGCACAGTATACACTAATATCACTTCTCTGAGCAACCTCTTTTTTATAATCTTCAACAACATATCTTTCACCGTACAATATTTTCCACATAGGAATTTCTAATGTATCTAATAAAATATTTGGATTATTTTCTTCAGTTATATAAAATCGTATTACTTGCTCTTTATAATATGATGTTGACGATAATAATCGTTGCATACCTTCTGTTAAATATACTACCCAGTTATTATTATTTTGCATTATTAATACTGCGTTATTATCATTATACTCAGCAACTTTTGCCAATCTATGAATACTATTGTCAACATCAAATGCAGAAAAGTCTTTATGTTTTGTTTTTATTTCGTATTTTACATCATTTCCGTTAACTACAGGAACAACAGTATAATCCTTCATTTTTTTTGTTCCCGACGACCAGAGTTTGTATTCGTCTCCTTCGATTTCTATACTAGGGGTAGAGTTATCAAACGAGTTAGTAACTTTCCAAATTTCTCCTGTATCTTCTTTAAAGTTTATATAAAAGTTCATTTCCCACATAATTCTAACCTTTTGATTAAATCGTCTGTTAAGAAGTTATCTTCTACATAATGTAACACACCTTTTTGCAAATAATTCCCTAACAATAATGTATCATCGTTTCGATAGTACTGTCCTATAACTTTTGTCCATTTTTCAGGAACCCTTGACCACTTTTGTGCTCGGGTTTTCATATGTGTAAATGTTATATAACTATTAGGATCAGTTATCTCTTTTTCGTTACCTAATATTTTACTAGTTAATGCACAAGAAACATCTATGCTACACCATTTTTGATACTCATGCGAAGCATACTTTCCATAGAATAGTTGCCAATTATTTACTACCATCTCAAGCAAGGTGTAGAACTCTTTTGCTTTGTCGCCCTTTTTAAAGTAGTGTAAAGCACTATACAAGTTTGGCAAATTATTTGCATCAAATGTTTTTCTATAAAATCTACTAGTTACCAATTCATCTCTATATGTTCTAACATTACTAACGAAAAATAATTCTCGTTTTTTTAATTCTTCCCACCAGTGCGTAATATCACTTAAAACAAGCATGTCAGCTTCTAGAGCAATAGTTTCATTATAAGGACTTGCATGATATAGTTTCCATCTGTTGTTAATTTTCCAGGTGCTATCTTTTGCATCATCTGACCAAGGAATAGGAATAATTTGATCAAACACGCTTTGCCATTCTTTTGGGACTGTGTCGTTAGTAATTAAACTAATTTTTTGATCTTTATTATACTTGTGCAGACTAAGTGCTAATGCATATGCTTGTCTAATATAATTAGTCTTATCATTATTCTGTGCTAATAAACAAAATCCTTTACTCATTTTCAAAGTCCTTATCTATTGCTCTATTTAAACTAAATTTATTCATAATATGAACATTTACATCATTAACTTTTCCGACGTGATATTGTCCTAACCATTCTTTTTTATCAAGTAAAAAAGTATAACTATCATCTTCTGTTTTTAATAATATATCTGAATCTGTTGTTAACCACATATTTCCAGGCATTGGTCTTGGCCAATTTGATCTCTGAAATCCGTTTAAAATGTGAATTGCTATACTAAATGCAAAATCATTTCTAAAATTTGCTCTAGGTATTTGATATATTAAACGATAAAAATTCCAATTTTCTCTAATGTGTTCAATTAAATCAAAAAACGATTTAGTATCTTTACTTTTCTTAAAATAAAATAAAGTAGCCCAATACATATCGATAGATCTATCTGATATCTTATTAAATCTATGTTCGTCGGGCCTATCCATGTTAACATCAGTAACATTTCGGTGTATAAGAAAATTTTCACTTGTGTTAAAACATTGTAATAATGTATCATTCCCAATGATAAAATCAGTATCCATAACTATAGTTTCGTTAAATGGTGATAGTTCGTAACAAGTTCCCCTATTATGATTTTTCCATTCTAGTTCCCTAGCAGACATAGTACCATCTTTAAAATTTCTACGCTGTTTTGTAGAATATGGTTTTGTTTCTATAACATGTTCTATATATTTTTTATAAAACGGGTATGTTTTTTCAAGATACGACTTATTGTCTGTAGCAAGAGCAACAGATAAATTTAGATGTTGTTTAATTTTTTTTGCACAAAAAATTGCTTGTTTAATATAATCAATACTAGCATTGTTTTGTGCAAATAATAAAACACCTTTACTCATAAATCAACTAATCCTTTGACAGTTCTATTTTTCTTTATTTCTGTATATTGATTTAAGTACTCGTTACTAGTTGTAAAATAAATGTCTAATAATTCAGTTAAAAAATCTTCTATATTATCAATTTTTACTGGCATATCATTGTCGTCAATTAAGACAGTATCTTCTTGTCCTGTTTGTACTAGCATGTGACAAAAATTAATTAATTCTCTAGTTACAGAAAATTTTCCGCCATTTAAATAGTGTACACAATTTTCTAAGAATTTTTCTTTAATAATTCTACGCTGATTATTAAGTGTAACCATATAGTTGGAAAATTCCAACGCTTTTTCTAATCGTTCGTCCATAAGAACCTCCTACACTATATTATATAACATAATGTAAGCAAAGTCAAGTATTAAATGAATTAGGAGTTTAGAGGATCGTTCAAATCTCGAGTAACTAATCCCTTAGGGCGTCTAGTATTATTATCAAAATCAATAGCAGATCCGTTAGGAACTTTTAAGTGAAGTCCGCAGAGCATACTGGCATTGCCCGTAAGTACTGGTTCGTCTATTGGATCGCCAGGGGGATCAACACCGTCATCGCCGTATTGTACGCCATATCCGTCGTTTTTATTTTGTCCTAGATCATTAGGTCCTTCTGGATCTGCTCTAGAGCCATCAAAAAACTGAGCAAAAAAGTACACACGGGTGTATCCGTTAGCATCAGAATTTATTTTTTTAGCATACACTCTTACTGTATTTTCGTAGTAGTCAGCATCTTCTTCGCCGCCTTCTCTTTGGTAAATGATTTGATAAGATGAATTTAATCCAAATGCTCCTAGTGCATTATCAATGCCGCCGCCATCGTTAGGATCTACATCATTATTGCCATTTCTAGGTCTTCCACTAGCAGCAGTTGTAGATGTTCTAGTAAGGACAACATCTCCCATATTCTGTAGCATTGTTCCCCAATCACTGTCTTTCAAACTGCCACCGGTTAAGTATGCACTAAATCTAATTTCGCCGCCAGCATTAAAATAGTGTCTAAAATGATCAAAGCCCGAAGCAGTAGTCGCGCCATTTACATCCGTAGTATCATATCCGCCATCAAATCTTGCATAACATTCAAAACTAATAGTTTGAATCTGTCCGGAGCCACCCCATTGTTGTGTTCTATTAACAGAAGAAAGTAGAGTCCTTTCGCCTTTTAGTTCAATATGATTACTGTGTACGCTATGTATATTGCTTTCAATACTGCCAATCGCAGTTTGCCAATCCTTAGCACCTAAATTGTTGTTTGGACTATCAATACTAAATGAATCAGTGCCGCTATTGTAGGTAACACTAGGTCCAGATGCGTCTGCACCAACTATATAATCAGCTGACTGGTTAAATGTATCAGGTAAAGCTGAGGTATTACTTTGATGCTGTGAACATCTATTAACGTCAGTTCTTAATGTATTCCAATTAAGATTATCAATAAGATTGCCAGTAACTTTTCTAAGGCGTTGAAACCCTGATCCTGTACTAGTTAAATCTACAATAGTTCCAGTTAAATTTGATGGTGCATTAGCAAGTTTTAACGATCCTGCACCAACTCTATAAACAAAGTAATGCTTTTGGTCTACTAAGCCTCCGATTACAGTTCCGCCATCTGCTTCATACTTTACTAAATCACCGTTTACTAAACCATGACCACTGATAGAAATTTCGTTACTATTTAAATCTAGAGAACTGCCAACAAACTGGACGTCTGCGTATGTAAAGGAATTAACAATTGAATTATAACTAGGAACTTCATATCCGTATCCAGTAGATCCAGATCCGTTACCCAGTACATCAACAACATCTAGTATTAGACCGTTGAAGTCATTTGCAGCAACTAAACTTCCTTTAGATATTGTCATACTAGTCCTCTTTTACGAACCAGTGCCAAGATCAGATTGATTAGAATATGACGGTGATGCTATAGATACATAACTTCCTGTAGGTCTGCGTTGTTGAACTTGACTGTCAAGTGTTCCATAAACTAATTCGTCAATATTAGGGTCGCCTACATCAGCATCGGAAAATTCTAATCTAAATTGTATAGATCTATTACTAGTTTCTTTTGCATAAATGAATATTCGATTTTCGTTATAGGCATCGCCGTTTCCTTGCCTAAAATATATTTGTTGATAAGATAAAGTAAGCTGATAGTTACCTATTGCATAAACTTGGCCTCCGCCACTATCTTTAGTGGTGCTGTTTTTTCCAAATTTAATTGTCCCCATATTTGACAACATATCTGTCCAATTCTGTCCTTTTTCGGTGTTGTCACCAGCAACAGAACCTGACATCCATATTTCGCCGCCGGCATTAAAAAATGCACGTCTATGTGTTTCATCAGTAAACGTTACAGTAAAACTATGAACTGGCATACCGTTCCACGGACTAGTTCTAGTACTTGAAATGCCCGTTTCTATAGTAAATTGTGTCCCGTCAATTCGATCAGGATCGTCTTCAATATTATTAATAACAGAAACATATTCAGTCCACCCTTTTAAAGGGTCTCCGTCAACTGCGTCTGCACCTATAATATCTGTTGGATCAATAACTTCTAAATTTGAAAGGCTGCCAAATTGATGTACATAAATTTTGTTTATGTCATCTTTTAACTTTCGAAGATGATCTGCTGTTATTATTGAAGTAGTAGTAACTAAACTACTACTAGTATCTTGTCCGTAACCTAATTGTCCGGTGCCAGCTCCGAGTATATTTGCAACTCTGTTTTGCAAAGTATTATAATTTGCGGCGGTAATTTCTGAATTGCTTGCTATTGCCATTACTTACGTATATCCTATTATGTGCTAGTATTTATACTTTTAAAACACACTCGACTAATTTTTCCGAATCAGTATCGTTAGACTCAAGTGCAATTCCTACAAAACCAAAAGTAGCTACAGTAGTTCCGCAGCCGTCATCGCCTGCATAAATTGCATCGCCTTTTTTAACTGTTCCAACTACACGAACAGGAACACGACCTTTAAGTGCAAGTGGTTGACCTTCTGCTTCAGCATTCATTAAGTAAGCAGGATTTTCTGATATAACACCTACAGGTATGCCTCCCATTTGTGAAGGTTCAGCTTCATAATCTTCTTGTGTTCCGATTATCATAACTGTTCCTACTGGATGATTTTCGTTAGTAGAATATACTTCAGCTAAGTCAGCATATTGTGCTTGTGTTGCTGTACCTACAAAATATGCTGCTTTTATTGATCCAGCATCGATAATTTGACCATTTTGTAGTTCTTCGGCAGCAACTGTTCTAATAACAACAGTTCCTGCTGAAACAGTTTCGCTACCAGAAGCAATCCCATTATTTGCAGCAGTATATTCTAATGAAGTAGCAACATCAGCTGTTCCTTTAAAGGAATCTGAATGTACTTCTGCCCAAGGATAATCAACAGTACCTAAGGTTGATAAGAATCTGTCTGGAGTTGGATTGTTTTCTGTAGCAATAGTGTAACCAGGAATAACTGCATTAGCAAGTATTCGCATTGGGTTCTTTGTTACACCATTAATATCTTTAGCTTTAAATACTAACTGTGTTCCGATGTTATTTTCAATAACACCTTGATTATCGTATTGTATGTAAAGTTTTAAATCGCCGGATATACCAACTTCTAAACCAAGGTCTGAAAATGTTGCTAATTGTCCAAAATCAGCATTTTGTGTAGTAATATAATCCGAAGCAGGAAAACCGCCAAGTTTTTCAGAGTTAGATGATGTTCCCCATAGTCTAAATCCTTGACCAACTGCTCCTGAAGTTACACCGCCATTACTGTTTAATGTATTCTTTAATGTAAGTCCTTGGTGTATTCTATCAAAGCCAGGAATATTAGAGTCAACGTCTGTTGTGTCAATGGTAAAATCTTGAGAGCTAATTGTAAATACTACTTCGTCGTTTACAACTGCTGTAATAATACCTCTGCTAGTACCGCCTGTATCTCGCACTGAACGGCTAGTAATCTGTGTTTGTCCCGATCCTGCACTTTGGGGTCCAATAAGTACAAAATCTGTTCCATTATATGTATAAAGCTGCTCGTTGCCGCTATCCCACCAAAAATCACCAACTTTTAATCCTGCAGGTACACTGTTATTAACTTCAGCGCCGCCTGATGTTCTCCATTGGAATCCGTCGTAAAATTTTAATTTACTATTATCTGTATCAAACCAAATTTGACCTTGCAATGCTCTGGAAGGTGCTGCCGAACCTGCAAAATTTTCTAATAAGAAAACAAAGTTTTCGTTCTGTATTTCACCGTATCCAGCATAATTTTTACCTACTAATTTAAGATCAGTAGTTTGATCAATAGTACCATCTTCAATAACTGTTAGCTGTGTGTTATTGTATTTGTCAATTGTATATGCCATTTATAAACCCCTAAGTGCGATATTGTATTTATCCGCGTTTACGAAACTACTGTTGTACGTACCCATTGCCATACTCCTGAGTTAACAATAAATTCTATTTGTGCCCTGTCAGGCGTAAAGTTAGCAACACCAGATACAGGAGAAAATGCAATATCCTGTACAACCGATTCAAGTTGCGGTGTTGTGCTGTCTTCTGGATCAACAATTACTGAAACATAAGACTTGTTAGTTGCTGCCGATACATCAATACCTGTAACAACAGTATTTGAATACGATGTTCCATATACTCTAGCGACTGTTCCTTCTTCTTTTTCAGAGGCTGGATACATAAAGTCTAAAATATTTTTAACATCGATATAAGGACCATTTGATGCAAAAGATGCAACAGGATTAGATAATCCAGTTAAGTCTAAACTTAACACAACTGGTTCGTTATCTATTTGTGTATCTACATATCTTTTATTTGCTACATCTAAATCTGTAACTGGATCAAGTACACCAGAAACATTTTGATTATTTATAGTGATTGTGCCAGTACTTGTAATATTTAAAGCACCACTAACAGAAAGATTGTCTTTTATTGATACATTTCCGTTAACTGATAACTGTTGTAATGTACCAATACTAATTAAACCTTCAGCATATATAACAGTGTCATGTAATCTGTTCGAACTTAGTGTCGTAATGTCTGCTATTTTAAATGATTTTCCTGCGGTAAGATCAATACTTTGATTAGATGTCCAAGATCCTGTTTCTACTTGCCATGTAAAATCTTTACTACCGTCGGAGGATCTAACAATAATACCTGCACCGTCAATTTGTGCATCGTTGCCCTGGGTACTATCATTTAGTAATCCAAGTTCAATGTTCTTATCTTCAACCCTCAATGTAGAAACATTAAGATATGTAGTATCTCCTGTAACTAATAAATTTCCTTCAACTTCTAAATCACCTGTATAACGGCCACTACCATTAACATCAAGTTCTACAGAAGGTTGATTAGTGTAAATTCCTACACGCTGTAGCGATCCAGATGCATAAAATGCAATACTATCTGCGTTTTCTTGTTTAGTGTTTATTGAAATGTCAGTATTAGAACGTCTAGTTTCAATAGTACTAACAGTTCCGTTTATTGCAATACCTAAAGTTTCTTTGTCTTGTGAATAGATTGTTAAGCCTTTGCCAGCAGGATCTTTAATTGCTAAACTACCAGTAGTACTAGTGTCTCTGTCAGTTTTCATAAAGTTTGCTTCGGTAAATTCTTCACTTGCATCTGAAATTAGAGATCTTGTACTTTGTGCTGTTCCTCTAAACCAATAATCTTCACTAACTGGATTAAATCCTTGTCGTATAATCTGCCTACGAGGTGTACTTAAATCATCCGGATCTACAGGATATCCTACGATGTTAACCAAAGGTCTAAATGTTGCTTTTGATAATATTCCTGTAAGAGCGCCTGCAATATAAAAGAATAAAACTGTTTGGTCTTGCGAGTTGCTGTCAATAACTGTTACTGCTTCATACCCTGTTTTGCCTTGGGCAGCATCGTAGTTTGGTCCTACTAATATTAATTCCGAACCATCAAAGAAATATAGTTTATTATTTTCACTATCAATCCATAAATCTCCTAAAACAAGATTAGGTTGCACATTACTTACAACAGGACCGCCTGCACTTTTAAAAGTTTCGCCTGTATATATTTTTAGTCTTTCTTCTCCAGTGTCATACCATAATTGTCCTGTTAACGGAGCTCCAGGTGAACTAGTTTTAGCAAAATTTTCTAGTAGTTTGATATAGTTTTCATTTAAAAACTCACCAAATCCTTTATAGTTTCTACCAACAAGTGTTATGTCTGTTGATGTAGTATCAATTTGACCGTCAACTAGCTCAACTAATAGTTCTCCGTTTGTTTTATTAAGTCTGTATGCCATTATTCTGATCTTCCTGTGTAAATAATATAGTTAACAGTTACAGTTGGTGGCATAATGTTAAATGGTGCCGATAATGTTTCATTAGCAACTCTGCCACTTGTTTCAATAACTTGGTATGTATTATTGCCGGCTATAGTAATAGTGCCAGCACCTGAACTTTGTGTTGGCTGTGCTGAAATATCACGTACTGCATAGAACTGATTGTTATCATAATCTCTAAGGGTATGTTCGTGTTGCGGTAGATTTGAAATACCAATTATTTTAGTTTCTTCACCGTCCTTAGTACCAACAGTATCTGCTGCTTCTGCTGTAACAACTCCGGCACTTGTGCCTCCCATGTTATCAGCACCTAGTGGCATTCTACCACGCATATCCGGTACTCTAAAAAATCCCGGTGCTACACTACTTCTAGGAGCAAATCTATAGTCAATTGCTGTAAAAAGTTCTTTGAATAGTTCTTTATCGTATGCCGAGCCGTCACATAACAACCAACCAGAAGGTGCAGTTTCTCCACCATACGGAACAATTACACCAGGAGGGTTAACAGGTACTGACTTAAGAAAGTCATCTTTTGAAATTTTTCTTAAACCTTGCGAATTTTCAACAATATTAACAATTAACTCGTCTTTTCCAATAGCACTAAATACCGGAGGTTTAGATGTAATAAAAGCATTACTAATTTCAGTACGTAATACTTTTCTTAACGGTTGTTCACCTCTTGGCAACGCAACTTGGATTTCATTACCTTCTTCATCTTCTTGTGTTGTAACGCCATTGTCAAAGTTTGTATCTTGGAATTTTCCGTCAAAAACTACATCTACAACAGATTCTACATCACCTGTAATGGCAAATGTTGTTTGAGAAGTTAATTGGTCAGCTCCAGTAGCTCGTCCTGTAATTGTACCTGTTACGTTACCTGACACATCTCCAATAAATGTACCTGCATAAATGTTTCTAAATTGTTTTGTAGGCGAGCCTGCATCTCTAGTTACGTCACTATCTGGTACTAAATTAGCAGTAGTAACTAATCCTGAAACTTTTAAGTCGCCGCCAATGTTAACATTCCTTGCTATTCCTGCGCCACCTTTTACAGACAAAGCACCATTATTAAATACTGTACTTTCAGTAGTTCCGTTAATTATAACTGAACCACTAGACTGTATATCGCCAGTTACGTCAAGTTCTTTGTCTGGGGCTTCGTTATTAATACCAACTTTTAGTCCACTATCTAAACGCATAATTGTTTTAGTCGAATCTTGGCTTCTTACACGAATGTCGATGTTAGATCCACCAATATTATGTTGTATAATACCTGCGTTTCCTTCAACACCAACTGTTAACTCTGCATTAACACCGTAATTAATACCTTGGTTATTTTGTACGTTTAATGGAAAACTAGTTGTACTAGTTGTATCACCTCTTATAAAATCTGCTGCTTGTACAACTTCTGTTCCTACAATTAAGTTTTCTGCTTTTTCAGCTGTACCGTAGAACTTAAAGTTACTTAGATTGTCGCCTGAAGTATCTTTATTAATTAAGTTTAATCCAGGATTAATTACGTCAAATCCTGCAATTCTCGCCTTTGGCGAAAATGATGTATTGTTAGAAAATATTGCAACAACTTCTGAAGCAACTTCTGTTTGCAAAACAGTATACGGTTGGTTATCTGTACCTACAATTTGTGTCGCGGTTGTGCCTGTTACTAAACCTTCACTAAACTGTGGCCCAACTAGAATCCAGCCGCCGCCTGTAAATAAGTATAACTGCTGATTGTCTGTATCAACCCATAAATCACCATCTTGTGCAGATGCCGGAGTATTAATTTGTTTTGTAATACCACTTGCTGGAACCCAGTTAGTTCCATCGTAAACTTTTAATTGCTCAGCACCTAACGTAGTATCATACCAAAGCTGGCCTTCTGTAGGTGATGCAGGTTGAGTTGTATCTGCAAAGTTTTCTAATAAGTGTAAAAAGTTTTCGGCAATAACAGCACCGTACGCTGTAGTATTACGTCCAGGAATACGGAGACTAGTTTCTGTATTGATAGTACCGTCTTCAATTGTAATAGTACCTTTGTTCGGTTCGTCTGTATATGAAATAGTATAAGCCATTTATTATCCTCCAGTCAAACCTGTTAAACTTTGCACCCTTACAGTATAATCAATTTGTATTAATCTGTTTAGCGATTTTTGTATTGGATGGAAAATAACATGTGTTAACAATCTTGAATTTCCATCAGTGCTATATGCTTTTAAACCTAATTCGTCAAATACATATAAACTTTCTGCGTTAGTTGCTGTATCAAAGGCATCTTGACCGTCGGGCTCTCCATAATCTAGCAAACAAGTTACTAAAATGTCTGTATAGTTAGTACCGCTTACGTGACGTGTTTCTAATTTATTGCGGACAGGATCAATATTATTAACACTTCTATCATCAACCACTTTTGAAAATGTTTGATTATACAAATCTGCGTTTGTTCCAGTACTATTAGGAGTCAAATACGTAATGATTCCTGTTGGATCAATACTAGTTCCTCCATTTCCAAAGGACATTTCATGTATCCATCCTTCTCCTGCATTAGCTAAACTTTCAGCAAGAGAAATACTCATGTTTTCATAGTGTATAGCATTACGCTTATTAATAAGCACTTCGCCACTAGTTGGATCATGAATTTTAATATGTCCTTCTAAAAGGATTCCATTTTGTTCGTTAAATTTATCTGCCATTTTTATATCCTGTCAATGTATTTATCGCGGTAGATTAATTGTCTTTCCACGTAAGAAATTAGATACTTCTGTATTAGATTTTCCTAGTGGATTTCTTTCAGCTACTTTTTTCCAATTATTTAAACTAAACTCTGACGAACTAACATCAGTTAAGGCTTCGTAATAATCGCCATTATAAAACACTACGTCGGTAGCAACATACGATTTAGTTTCATCAAAGTTATATTTAAATGCACCAGTTGGTCGTTCGTCAATTTCGTTCCATATTTCACCAATACGCTTTTCAATTGTAATTGAAACGTTTGGTGGCGGTGCATCTGTTAACCTAACATACGCACCTACTGCTTTATTCACAGCAAATTCTGCTTCTCTAGTTTTATCACCGTCTGGACTATCTTGTCCAACTTCGTGATCCCATTCTGTTGTAGGATTTTTACGCAATCTTCGTCCACTTATGAATACGTCTATATCCATTCCCTCCCAGTATTCATATGGTATACTTGAAAAGTCCAACACTGTTCCAGTTCCTGACCCAACTGATGATGCTGTAAATTCTGCACCCACGCTACTAGTTGCTCCAATTGAATTCCAATTTGTATCGCCTAGTTTAGAAATAATATAGCCTCTTCCAGGAATAATTTCACTTACGGGAATTTCTGTTTGTTCTTTATACCATCCAGTCTCAGTTTTTGGGTTAGGAAGAGGTGCAAACGGTAATAGTATTTGCACATACTTCATTACTTTAGATTCAACATAACTTGTTGCAGGTATCAAAATAGGATCTGTTTCTACATCATTATACATTACTAAATCATATGCACCTACTGGAAGTGCAGGAGTTATAAACGTAAATTCAGTTTCACTAACATATGTAGTTTCACATTCTATATCTTGCACAAATGCTTTAATAGTAGGTCTAATACCAGTTCCGGTTACAGTTGCTACTTGAGTTCCTAGAGGAAATACTGTATTGTTATTAAAGTTATATTTTATGCTCTCAAATGATAGCCCTAAACTATTTTCATAAACAGTAGACATATCTTTATAAACACCAGATTTAACATTTACAACCTGAGTTTCATCTTTATACGGAACTGTACTGTCTGGGCTCTGATTTAAAACTTGTGTTCCAACTTCATGAATGGCTTTAATTCCAGTTCCAAGTGTTCCTCTACGTAACTGTTTTAATTCATTTCCATCTCTTCTAAAGAATTCAATACGTTCTCCGCCAATAAACACAATGCCTGGTGTTCTACTGCCAAGTTCTGGTATTGGTAAATCTGTAGCATCGTCTAATACAATAACTCTATCATAAAAGTTTAAATCTGTTGACAGTTTATAAGTCCTATCATCACCTAATCTCTTATAATGATTTCTATTCATCATATCTTTAAACTGTCTCCAACCATATTTTGTAGATAACGGTGGATTACTGAAATGTATTAAATCTAGTTTATCGCCTTCATTTACATCTAAAGTAATTTTAATATATTCTTTATTTTCTAACAAAATATAATCTGATGTTGGGGTTAACCATTCACCATTTATTGCTACCCATACATACGCAGTTGATACCGCAGGTGAACGTAATTTAATAAGACCGTTTCTTGTTCTACGTGCTTCTGAATATCCTTCGGTGCCAACAGTCATTTGTGTTCTCTCTACAGCATCATATCTAATACGATCAATGTCTAGAGAATCATGATTACTAAATTGATAAATTCTAATTAAAGAGTTTTCTTCAGGTATTACATCAAAGTGTATTGTATTTGTTGTACTAACAAATTGTCCAGTAGAATCATCTGCTGTTTCAAAATAACCAAATCTGTATTCGCCACCTGATACAATGTAAACTTTTAACTCGTCGCCTGGAACTCCTATACCTCTATTAAGTATAACGGTACTTCCGATTTGTCCATCAGCTGGAATTGCAGGATTAAACGCAGTAGCACCTTCGTATGTCCATTCCTGTAAGTATTCTAATCTTCTACCATTTAAGAAAACTTCAATTTCCTTACCTGTTACACTTCCAATTGGCACTTGCCATAATTTTAATTTATATTCTCTCGAATCAGATATTTCAAATTCTTCAGTATATCCTGTACTTAAAATTTTACCATCAACAGTAACTACTGTATAATAAGTAACTGGCTCTTGATTGAACGGTGCTTGGCTAATTTCATATGCTGACGAACTACCATCTGCATTAATATCTTCTACTGTAACTTGACTATACGATATAGCATTACTTTCAAATAACGCAAATTGTATTCTTGCATTTACTATTGGAGGTTGTGCAAATCTAATCACAACATTTCCAGAAATATCATAAGAATTATCTGATTCAAATAATTCAAACGATAGTATTTTTCCGTTAACCGTTATATACGCACTAATATTTTCGGTCCATTTTACGTTAGTTAGAAATTCTGATGTTTCGCCATCTGCTATAAATTCATCATAATCTCTAATGTCGTCTCCTGCAAGACCCATACCAATTAAACTAATGCTATCTCTATCTGCTGGTGCAGTATAAAAAACTATTTCTTTAGATTGATAATCAATTCTATAATCAGTCCTGTCAACTACCGGAACATTATTTATTTTTACAATTAATGAGTCAATACTATACGGCGCACCACCTAAGTCAAATCGTGTAGTTGAGCCATCACCTCTATAGTTTCTATTATAGATTAAACTAGATCCTCCAATCGGACGTTCATAAACTTGAATGTCAAGCGTGTCGAGAACTTGTCCCGGAACATGCTCTTCTGGTCCTTTACTTGTTGTCGGTGTTACAAAACCGTCACCGTCTATAGTTATTTCATCTGCGTTTAGACCTTTAGCAGTAGTATATGCAATATCACCACCGGAAATTGCTGTATCAAAACTCTCTAAATTTTGTTCTCTAGACCCATCACTAGTACTACGTCTTATTGTAATCGTTTCTGTATATCCAGGGTCTGTATAAGGTTGTTCTTTTGTAGTTCTTTCTAATAGCAACTGATATGCTTGTAAATTTTCTATAGTAAATGTATCAGTTACACCGTCGCCTACAAGCGGACTCATAAATGCATCTTTATTTTCAAGATTATCTATTGATGTTGTTCCATCGTAACCTGGATCATCAACACGCACACCGTTTACATAAACGTTATATGTAACTCCGTCAGCTAATGGTTTACTTAACTGAAATACTGTTGTAGAACCATCTGTACTAATTGTTTCGTCGTCAAAAAACTCGTCGTATGTATCCCATGCATTATCGTACCATGTATCTGAATCCCAACCCGGAGGTCCTCCAAATTCATAGCTTTTAACCTGTGTGCCGCCGTAATCAACACCATCCATTAACTGAGCAATATCGTTACCAATTTGTCCCGTAGTTGGATTATAAAACAAACTAATTCTATCAGCAGCAGAAAGTAAAGTAACACTCTTTAAATAATTTATTTCAATTACTGCATTATCTTCAGGAGGTAGAGTAAAGTCAATTTGTCCATAAGACCTATTATACCCCTGATCAGTGTCAGTAACATTTTGGTATGAATACTGACTGCTCAATGCTAAATCTCCATCTACAATTACTTCAACTGTAGTAGTTCTCATATCCATTGGATATTTTAACTTAAATGATGTACGTGCATTATTTCCTGTGTAAAATTCAGTTTGATTTAATCTAGTTACAAGGAAAGCACCCGTAGTTCTATCAAACTTCATAGTTGTATGAAGATTTCTAACTAAACTGTTACCTATTTTAGCTGAAAGTACTGCTGGTCTTCCTCCGTCAGCTAACGTTCCGTTTAAAGTAACAATTGGAGTGGTTGCATATCCTGAACCAGGATTGGTTACTAGAACATTTGATACTTTTCCGTTCGGTCCCAGAGACGCTTTTGCAGTTGCACCTGTTCCTATTGAACCATCAATTGTAATTATTGGCGCTGTTAAATATCCTTCACCTGGATCACTAATTCCTATTTCAATTACTTGATAGGTATAGTTGTCTAACCAATGCTTATTAGGATACTGTTCTAAACTTTCGTCGGCACCAGCAAGCAATCCTTTAATAACTCTTAAAGGTTTAGGAACAATAGCATTATCGTCTATATTGTATGTTGGTGGTAAATCAAAATCGCTAATCGAACTTGAACTAGAATCAAGTCTATCGTAATTTGAAACATATTCTCTAAGTTTTGTCTTATACGGTTTTACTTCTTCTAAGTAATCTTGATAACTTTCAAGATTATCGTTTTGGAAGGTAATCTTTTGTTGTAATTCGCCAACATTGTGTTGCGCTTTAATAAAGCTAGTTTTAAATGCCCAGTCAACATAACCTTGTTCTGCAAATACATAACGCAAACTTGCAAAAAATAGTTTGTTATATTCGTCAGCTAGATCGTCAACAAGAATTTGATCTCTAATAGTTTCTAAAATAATTCTAATTTCAGAAATTGGCTGACTATCAAAGAATTTAGTATCATAACTTTGCGAGTCAAAGCCTACTTGACTTAGATCAATATTATATAAGTCTTCTTTAAATTGAATAGTTCCATCTTGCTGACCTATTGTTTTATAGTTAACTGTATAATCTGTTGTATACTCTGTGTTAACTTTTTGTAATAATAACCAGCCTCCAGTGCCTATTGTTAATATCTTAACAATATCACCTAAGTTATCGTCTAAAGATTGTAATTGATACGGTCTTTCAATTACGTGATCAATTTCAGTAAACTCATTATATCCAGTAGCATACCAATCTTGGTAATTCCAGTACAACGAAGTATCAAATGCCTGGCTTTCTTTTCTGTTCCACGACCTTGTCTCAATTATTCTTTCGTATAGTGCCCATTTACCTCTAATAGTGTCGTCATTTTTTACAAGAATAGTAAATCGTCTTACAATAATTTGTGTGTCGGCTTTATAATTATTTCCTTGGTCAATTACAGTTGCCGAAACAACTTTTCCTTGCTGATCAATATCTAGTTCTATTTCGGCGCCGGATCCCGAGCCAAGAATTTCAAATGTCGGTGTAGTTAAATATGCTCTACCAGGATTTACAATATCTACACGAATAATTTTTCCGTTTTCAATTACAGGTGATAGTTCACATCTTACTGCTCTAGCAACACCTACAAAATCTAAATCAATAATTGTATCTACAACACTGTCAAATTTTCTAGTTGCTAATGTAGGTTCAGCATCATTATCAAATAGTTTTGTAATATTTCTAGTGTCAACAATTAAATTGTCTTTTAAAATATTATTAGTTCTTTCAATAAATTGTTTTAATGCTTCACTTCGATTAATAAACCACCCTTGTCTTGGAACATTTAATACTCCGTATCTTTGATTTGGACTTAAATTAGGATTAGGTACTGGTCTATCTTTACTATCATATCCTACTAAACTATCAAACCATTTACGTTCTATATCCACACCAGGCTTACTTGACGATAAACCTTCAGTTAGTATCTGATACTGATTGTGTATGTTTGAATCTTTATCGCTATAAGTCCAATATTGTATATTAAGGACTATATCTTTTTCTTTAATAATACTTTCACAATTCCATAAAGCAAACCTGTTTTCAGTAAAGAAAGTAACAAACTTATATCTTAACGAAGCAGGATCTGTAATATATTGTGCAATAGTTTCTGTATTAATAGATCTAAAATCTACATCAGGAACTGTTGTTTTATTTTGAACCCAGTAATAATAATATGTCGTAAATGTTTCTGATAACTTATCATATTTTCTTTTCTTAACAAATACATCATTACCATATTTTGTTTTTCCAGAAATTGAATTTGATAATCCGGCCTCTGTGTCGCTTAAGGTATCCCATTGTTCTGGAGATATAGTAGACTCTACCCATTCGTAAATATCAATTGACGATTTTTCAAATAATTTATTCCAGTTATTAGTTTGATATATAATATTTGACTGATAAGCATTTAAAAATTTTGCATTTGTTAAATCCCACCAAACACGACCAACATGCTCTTCTCCCCATGATTCGGTTTTATTAACTGAAATTCTTGTAGGAGCATTTTTTGTAACGTCACTATATATTGCAGGATCAAATATTGTTTTAAAACTAATTTCTTGATCTGCCGGGCCTGCAATTTTACCTTGTATTGGATCAATATAATCTAAATTAGTTATAATTTCATTTTTTTCTTTATCATAAACAAGCACACGTTTAATCTTATCAAGATTAACTACATTACTTGCAGATCTATGTATTTCCCAAATATTTTTATTTTCAGGTCTTCTAAAATCAAGTATTGCACCCTTTTTACCAGCTTCTGTTAGATTTTCTGGAATCGTAGTATAGATATGATTTTGTTGAGCAAAAATGTTTCTGCCAAACAACATTGCATTTTTATCGTTACTATCAATAGTTTGACCATAGATTAGTTTATTATCAACTCTTTCGTAAATGTAAATTACACCATTGTCATTAATTTCATTACTAAACGATGTAAATCCGTTATCAAAATATGTTCTTTCTGTATTTCTAGTTGAATTAACATCACTTACATATTTTGCGATATAATTATTTCCAGTGTACGGATCTATCTTATCTAACGTATAGTCTCTCAATGTTTGAGAATAAACGTCGAACGTAGTAATATCGTCACTATTTGTATTAAACGCTGAAACAAATAAAGTCTTACCGTCAAACTGTAAATTAGATCCAAATTGCTCGCCTTTTCTTTTATTTCTACTGCTAAGGACTTGACCTATACCGTTATCTGTATCTAATACAAATACAAAGTCGTCATCAACTTTTTGTAGTTCGTAAATATAAATTAATCCTTGGTTTTGTATTTCGTCACTATCTGAAGGTGCGCTAATAGCAAGCAATGTCCCGTCACTACTTATACTAATTGCCTCGCCAAACTGCATTGTAGTGTTTGGTGCAATTATATCTTGACTCTTTACAAAATTACCGTTTAAAGATCTATATACTACAATTCTATTTTTTGATTCAACACTATATTCGGCTGTTGTAACTAGCACTTCACCAGTATCATCAATATCAAAAGTTCTTCCAAATGATATTAAATTTTCTTGATCTAATTTTAGTGATGAATCACTATCTGGAACAAAGTCTGTATAGTTAGGAACAACTCCTAAATAATCAATACCTGTGTAGAACAACCCGTCAAATGCAATTCTTTCCCAGTCTAAATTGTTAAAGTTGTTGCCAGGAGGAATGTTTGTTTGTGCTTGATAAAAGTTTCCATCTAAAAATACAATGTCGTCAATGTAAAATTGTTTATCTTGGCCAAATTCACCTCTATAGTTTTTATGTTTAGAAAGTTCCCAATTAAATGATTGCCCATCGGCATATGTTCCGTTGTTTACAAAATAAATTTTTCCTAAATTGTCATTTGTGCCGTTTCCTGCTGCGCCAACAAACAATCGATAAAAATCATTATACTTAGAAATTTGTATGCTAGAACCCAATCTTAGACCTGACGTTCTTTCAGGTACAATATAAGAACCGATGGGCGTAAATGTTGATATATTTTCTCTAGCATATATGCTATACATACCAATATTATTTCCCGGTATGGGCTCACCTTCTATATTAACAGGAATGTTATATACTGCTCTCCAGTCTGGATTTTCCTGCGATGGAATATTAGGTGTTGTTGCTCTACCTAATATTTCCTGATCTTTGTATAATACATACTCGGCACCAATTACAGAATCCTGGGCTGGAACTTCGTCAATAAAATCGCCTAACTTTATAACTACCAGGCCGCCAATATTTAAGTCTTCGTCTCCTAACGAAGTGCCTGTAATTTCACCTACCGGGTTATCAACATTATAGCGGTTATCAGGATCGTTAGCAATCCTGTTCATTCTTAAAAATCCAATATCACCTGCTTCAGAACCTTTAGACCAAGCACCTCTTACATTTTTAACAAACGCTGTCATTTTTAGACCATTTCTTTGTATAAATGCAACTGTTGCAACGCCGCCGGCACTCGAATCAGTTATAGTTTGTCCAACTTTAGGTTCAAAAGGAAATCCATTAGTGTCTGGTTCGTCTAGATTAAACTCAATATAACCGTCCCATACATCATACAGTTTATGCATTTTATTAGTAAATGCATACTGTAGCCCTGTTGGTGAAATATCAATATATGTGTCGTTGATTAAGTTAGGAAGATTAACAACTGTTAATCCAACATCGTCATTTTCGTCGCTGCCGGGCTCTACTACATTTAATATATCTGTTAATGTTTTTTGAGCTCTTACTACAAATAGATCACTTCTTTGTACTCCTCGAACACCTTGTGGTCCAGGGAAACCTTCATATGTTAATGTCCTTATATAACTATAAATTTTATTTTGACTATCAAATTCAATATTGTATTCATTATATTGATCGTAACTATTGCCGCCTGCTGCACCTGGATCAGCTTCTCCTTCTGGAACAATATTATATACTGCTAATTGTTTTCCTTCATCAAAATTATTATTGCTAATTAACGGAATTGTAGTTTCTAAATTAAACCACCAGTATCCGCCCAAGTCGTTAGTAGTGTTAATATTTTCATCAGGTGCTGATTTTTGATATTCACCTATATATTCACCTGTTTCTAAATATGTTGATCCGGCACTATCCCATACTCCTGAAGTATTTTCAACATAAATTGTTGCAGCACCGTCGTCAGTATAAACAAATGCCACGTATCCAAATACTCCTGTTGACTCTATTTGATCGCCAATTTCAGGAATATCTTGGAAAGTAGGAACAAATAATACTGCATCAATTTTTCTTTGTATTACTAATCCTTTTTCTAAGAATTCTTCTGTAACGGAGGGGTATTCTCCCTCAAATGGTGCTCGAGGTGTTAATGCTAAGTCGTATTGCTGTGTTGTTGACCTTGCATACCAATCTAAAAATACTGTGTCGCCGATACTAGTTGCTTCGTATTGATCTGCAAATGCTCTTACTAATATATGATCTGTATCTGTATCTGTAAAGGGAAATTTACCTAATAATAAATTTTTGAATGTAGACTGATTTTCAGTAATATTATACTTCATTAACAGTTCTACTTGAGATCCAAAACTAGTAAATGGTAGTTTTTCTTTTGCACCGTTAATATCGACTACAACTTCCCAAATTTGATCGTTATATAATATCGATTCTCCGTTTTGATAATCGGCTGTTGTCTCGTACTCGCCTCTAAACCTAGTCTTTACGTTAGATGCAGCAGGAGACCCTACAACAATGTATTTTCCGTCTGGAGAAACTGCAACTGCTCGGCCAAATTCTTGTCCATCATCTGATAAATTATCAAGAGGTTCGATTACTTGTGTAAATTGGAAATTTTGACTATTTCCGCCACGAGTATAAATGAATACTTTACCATTGTCTCCTGCATTAGGAGAGCCAACAACTAATACAGTATTTCTAGTATCAACCGATAATGCATCACCAAATTCATTTTCTAAGCCGCTCTCGTCTGCTGTTATTTTTTGTAATAAATTATATGCTTGATTATTTTTTAATACTTTCCAGTTAGAAATATCATCGTTATCAATCCAAACATAATCGTCTTGCATTACTCCTTCTTGTGTTAAGTCGTTAGCAGCAGCGTAGTCTTTAACTCTAACTTCTTTAAACTTTGTTATAAGACCTCTACAAGACGGAACGTCTTGTATAGTTTCACTAGTTCCCATTATTACAGTATTCAAAACTACATCGAGAACTTTAAAAAATCCTTGTACATCTGAAGTAGTTTGGAAATCAATAGGATAGGAAGAGTCTTCTATATCATGCTCTATATTACTAATTAAATCGTAAATACCTATAACATCACCAGCTTTAATATCTTTTGGTTCTCTTTCTAATGTAATACTAAACTGATTCTTATCTGCACTTCCTACTGAAACAGCATCGGCATTACCAGACATGCTAGTAATAATATTTTCAGATATAGTATGTTTAAATACTCCCCAAGAGTTATTATAGTCGCCAACCCAAACATATTTTTCTTTATCAAAGTCAGCAAACGGTATAGTAAGAACATCTGTAAACGACGGTACAATATACAAAACATCTTCTTGATTTACATATCCTGCATCTTTTGTAAATTTTGTACTTTCGGCTACAGGAAATGGTTTATGGTCATATACTGTTGGCTTTTTGTAAACTTCAAACGGTTTGATTCTATAAATTAAGTCCGTTTCTGTTCCAGAAGTTGATGTTACTAGTTCAACAGGTTGTGGAGATAAGTTAAATTGTTTTTCGTCTAAGTTAAATTCAACTTCATCAAATCCGTCACTTGCTCCGTATTGACCTTCTTTAATAGCCCATTCTTCGTAAAATTCTAAACTTTCTTTATCTAAACTACCTAACACATCAAACAATTTTGTTAATGAGTTTTCAGTTCCTTTATCAGCAATCATGCCTTGATAAAATTTATATTGACTTACATCATCATTAATAATATTTTCTAAATATTGACGTTTTTGGTAACCAATTAAATGTTGTGCAAGACGCTGTTGTTCTAAGTCAAAATTATCACTATCTAAATCATAAAAATCAGCAAATTGATTTATTTTATATTCAAAATTGGTTATTAGTCCAGCTGATGGTTTTTCCGGTAAGCGAGTCCATTCGTTATCTACAAAATTTTCTGTTCCAGTAATTTTAGACAATGCTGAGTAATAAAACTCTTTATACTTTACAACAGCCCCAATATTATAATCAGTCCACGATTCCCATTCTACAATTTTTGCAGAGTCGTACACAAATCCAGGAATATTTAAACTACCTGTCCATTCTGTAGTTCGATAACCTAAAACACGTAATCTATCTTGACGATAGCCTGTAGTTTGTTCATAAATTATATCTCCAAAAACAGTATAATTATCAATTAACACAATATGCTCTTTTTGAACTAATGGAAGTTGTATTGAATAAATGCCTTCAAATCTTCTTGGTTCTATTATAAAGCTATTTGGATCTTGTCTGTTAATCTTTATGTCTTCTTCGTTTAGCTTTTTACCATCAGCTTTTAATATAGAATAACCATAAAAACTACCAAATACATCTCCTACAACAGTATAATCAGTATCTAATCTTAATTCGTCGGCAGATGGACTTAAAGTAATAAGTGTTCCGGCATCCCATTCTTGCGTTGTCCAAAACATAAATTCTTTAGAACTAGTTTCCCAGTTAGAAAGAATTTTTTCTTCGCCGTCATAATATTCAAATCTAAATCCTTTACTCTCTAACCACTTTCCGTATCCTAATAAAAAGTCAACAACGTCTTGTGTTGTTTTTAATAAAGTTCCATACGGGATAACAAGTTCGGTACTTGTATCGTAAGACTTACTAAAGATTGCATCTCGTCCTCCAGATAACGGTAGTCTAGGAAGTTTAGCATGTTTTGTTGGATCAAATGTGCTTGTTGTTTTATGAGTTTCTAGTACTCTATAATAACCATTATTATATTCAACATTTTTTCCTTCTAGTAAAGTTTGCTCCGGCGCCCATACTGAAAATACTTCACTAATTCCGCCTACGTTAATCACTGGATCACTTTGTTTTCTGAGTGGTTCAAAATATGTAAAGTACGGATCTTCAGTGTTATATCCTTTTAGAATAAATCCAGATGGTTGTTTTTCAACTATAACACCACTATAATGTATTGTTGTTAAAGGCGAAGAAGTATTTAAAAATATTTTATAGTTTTCAGGGGGTACGAACACATTACCTTTGTTTAAAGGAGTTCTACTATCTAAAATTAATTTAAATTTGTCTTTATCAGTAAATCCACCTACTTTTAATGCTAATTTATTTTTTATACTTTTTAATCTATTATTATAATTCTTAAAACTAGATGTTACATTAGATGCCATATAAGAGGAAATATAATTAATAATTCCTGATGTAAAAACTTGTATATCATCATCAGCTGTATTCGGAAATACAATATCATTTAAAGTAATATGATGGCCTGTAGATTTATAAACAATTTGACCGACATTATTCCTTGTTTGTCTTGATCTATCAAAACCTGTCGCTAATAATTTACTAGTTTGGTTAATTGCCCAGCTTGTCAATATTGCAAACGGATATTCAGAACTTTTACGCCAAGCAGTTTCTACCGGTGCATGATCACCGAATATAAAACTATCTTTAATATTAACATCATTAAAGTTGATCGGAATATTTGCTGTAGACGGGCTTAATAGATTACCATCTGCATCAACAGGTTTAAAATTTGACAATCCTGGTCTAACATATTTTTGATTAATTTTAAAAGGTATTCCAGGCTGACGAATAATTCCTTTTTCTAAGTCTTCCCATAACAATAAATTTTCGCTAGTATAAGGGGCAGGACCGTATTGTTCTTCCCACCAGTCAGGCTTAATCGAATACCCTAGCATTTCCCAAGGATTAGTGTGTGGACGATCTGTATCATATATTTCTTTAAATACACCTCTCCACCATCCTGGCAAAGTATTATTATTTGGTCCAAATAACTTAGAATAGTTAAATGTAAACGAATCGTATCTATCAAAGTATTCGTTAGTTGTGTAATCCTTTTCTATTAATGTTAACCATTGTACAAAATCAGCTGTCATTGGCTGATTAATGTCTGTTCGAGAAAACTTTGTATTTCTAAACGAACCACTAACATAATCATTAATGTCAAAAATTGACGTATCATATGATTGCTTTATATTGTTAAAAATTCTATATTCTAATTCTAAAATTAAGTTATCTCTAAAATCGTCAAATGCAGGTATGATACTACCGTCATGGCCTTCAATTACTTTAGTAGATGTTTTATAAGTAGTGTCAATATAAATTTTAGGTTCAAATTTAGGATATAATCCTAACTTAGTCGGAGTAGGAGGTATATAACTTCCGTTAGTACTTTCATACTCGTAAATATCGATCACATCATTGAACTGTTTTGACACTAGTATTTGTAAAAAGTTTTCGTCATTTACAATATAATCTTTTCCGTATAACAATTGGCTATTATTAAGATATACGCTCAATCCTCTAGAACTTAATTCCGTAGGAGTAAATGTTTGGGAAAGTGCAAAAAATTCTACATCAATATCTTCAACTATAACACTAGTTTTAATTGCAGCACCATAAGGAGCCATGTCACTAAAGTAAAATGGCATTTTATTAATTTTGTCTTTGTTAATTTCTAAAAGTATCTTATCAACGTGCTCTTTTACAGGACCTTCATATCCAAGTGTATTTGCAGTTTCTAAAAATAGTCTTTTAAACTTGCTATATTCTCTTCTGGCAAATCTTAAAGATTTTACTATATTAGAATCTGTATCTAATAATTGATACATTGGTAAATTAAGAGGCATACTATGCTTAACAAACTTTCTACCAAACTTACTAAGATCATGTATGTCTCTTAAATTACTATCTCCGGGAAATTCTCCAACAAAATTATCTAGATTTTCAACAATACTAGAAACGTGATCTGATACTTCGCCTAGTGTGAATCCTACTACATTTTCATTAAGCGGATTTTTTTCTAAATTTGGTGCAATTTCATATAATCCGTTTTCATTTTTCGATGCACTACTATATGCTTTTATTCTTATAATCGAATTTAATTCAATCGGTGTAATAAACGAAAGTGCTGAAAATTTATCATCAGTAGTAACTAATTCGTAATCTACATCTTGTCTAACTAATTTGTTATTAACAAAAACAATAAGTTTTAAATCATCTAAAAACTGACTATTGTCAAAACAATTTATTGGAAAAACTATTCTAGAATTATCATGTACATATTGTAATAGTACTGCTTGTTCTGATTGTTTATTTGCTTTGATCCACGGACCAACTATTGTAAATTCACCTAAATTATCATATTTTCTCAAATATCCTGCGGCAGTTTCAAGTGTCTGAGGAACTGCATCAATTTGATATTCTAAAAATTCACTATTATAGTTAAAGTCAAAAACAATATCTCCGACATTATCTATACTTCTATATGATAACGGAAATCCTAAAACAGTATCATTTGTGCCTGAACCTACTTGATAACTAAAAATCTTATTACCGTTAAAGTTAGTAGCAGGATATGCATTAACATCGGCAAACGAATCGCCGGAGCTATCAAATAAATCAAACAACGGAGGCTGATTTACACCTATTTTTTCTTGTGCTCGATTCCATTGTGTTCCGTCATAATACCAAATAGATCCTGCATATTGTTCACCTTGTACTACAAGAGTATTATCATTTTCAAAAGGTATAGAATCACTTGTTTCCTTTAGTGTAATTTGACCGTCTGTGCCGCTGCCTTTAAATCTAACAAATGTAACTTCAAATATTCTACTATTAACTAAAGGATCTGTATCATTTAAAAATAATATACGCATGCCTTCAGTTAAGTCTACACCGTCAATATTATATCCTAAAGATCCTTCAATATTACTAAATGCATCAGTTGTATATGTATCAATTAAGTCAACAGTTTCTTTTGCCTTTGTACCAAAATTGTACAACTTAAGACCCGCTTCGAATTCAATAATCGGTCTTGTTGCACGTTGACTTTGATCAACATTTGACGGTTGATTGTTATATTTTGCTGACTTTTCAATTACATCTTTATGGAACCAGCGATTATATCTTGACCAAAAGTTTCCGTCGGCGCTTGCTCTATTAATAGTAATAAAGTCTTTATCTCGAGGATAACCAGTTGCAGTTCCAAACGGAAGTCTATCAAATCCTTCTGGACTATCAAATGGTACTACTAAATCAATACCTACAGGAAACGAAACTTCAACATCAACATCTGAAATTAATTGTATTTTGTTTCCAACACCTTCTACATACCATTCCGAATTCTGATATTTTGCAGGACTAACTTCGCCTTGGAATCTTAATTTCATTCCATTTGATAATTCTAATCCGTCTCTCGTTGTGTAGTGTTTCTTTCCAACAATTTCTAAATCAACATCAATAACCGATGCTTCCTCAACGTCTGCAATTTTTATTAATCCGCCAATGTTAATATCGTTATCAGCAACATAAAATATTTCGTTTGGTGATTCAGAGTTAAAAAATAATTCAATAACGCCATCTTCGACTACTTGTGCAGACGCTTCGTCGGTGAGTAAAAAATCGTCGTCTAAAGTTCTAGCAGTTCTAAAAGTTAATGGTAATCCAGGAGTATTAATTTCAAATCTGTATCTTACTCCTCTATATAACTTTAAATTAGGATTAGTTGTTAATCCATCTGGCGTAAACAAATAAGAATAATTATCAGCATTATCTTGTAAAGATACTGTAAATGTACTAACTATTTCTTTTGTTTCACCAGGAACAACAACAGTTTGAGGACCTGTGGGCAACCAATAATATTCTCTAAAGTTTGTAAACTTATCCCAGTCAATATGAGGATTCCAGGAATAAAATTCTTGTTCGTTAGCGTTACTATGATTAACATTAACTCCGTTAAAGTTTTTAATTTGATTAATAAAATCAGGGTAATCTTTATAGTATTCTACATTTCCAAGATTGTCTGTAATAACCGATGCAGCTTCAAATTGATAGTTTTCTCGCTGCGGAGTTACATCGCCAATATAATTATCGTCCGGAGAAAATGCCTTTGCTTGCTTTCGTCCGTAAAAGCCGTTTAACTTTTCTGCAACACCCGGCTGTAATAGTTGATCAATTGTACTTGACAAAAACTTACTATTATGCGAAGTTCTAAAAAATTTAGGTAGCAGAGCTTCACTTTTTCTCTTTGGTGGTTCGTCACCCGGTAGCGGAAATTCTTGTTGTCTATCTTCGTAAGCCATTAATTGCTGTATCCTGTACTTTGTATTCCTGCATTAGAAGTAATTGATTGAGTAATAACATTACCTGTTGCTTTCAATCTCGATGCTGTAATTGCATCAATAACTTCGATATCATTTACTGATGCACCACTAATAAAAATTTCATCTGATTCAGATTTTATTTCGTAAAGTGATCCGAATATTTGACTATCTTGGACCGGAACAATAACAAAAGTTACTATGTCTGGTGATAGTGAATTCATTACATAACTTGCTAGTTCAGAGAAATAAAATGTTTCGCCAAACTCCCAGTTTTCTAAAGCAAAGTATTGTTCTATTGCTGCTATGATTCTAGTTTTAATATCGTTATCATTTAACACAGCTTCACTATTTTTAACTACCTTAAATTTTGCTTTTAAGTCGTCAGTTGCTTCTTTTCCAAACAACACTTTGTACTTAACTGGATGATAGATAATTTCATCGCTAAGTGATTTAATCTTATTAAGTTCGTTGCCATAACTAAGAAACAGCGAATCACTACTTAACGGTAATGGTTTGTTTATAGCTTCTTCAGTAAGCCATAATCTATATTGTGTATCATAATTTTTAGTTAACAAGTACATGTCAATAATATTACTTGCACTAGGATCTATCCTAGAATTTGCACTAGCAGCATGTGAGTATCTAAAGTTAAGACCATCTCTACCAAGTCTTGCTTTATAATCTGTTGTAATAGTTAATATTCCGTCTGCCTTATTATAAATTTCAAATATGTTTTCATTAACATAATAAAATATTTGTCCATCAGTATATTTTGACAACGGACCGACATTTGATTTTGCCTGGAATATTATAATTGTACCTTCAGTATTATTAAAATAATTAAAATCTTCTACGCCATCTTGTGTAATGTATTTTTTAAAGATAATATATTTCTTGGTTGGATATATTGTAGGTGCAACAATTTGTTCAAATAAGTCAACATCGTCAACAATACCGTCTTCGTCGTCGTCAAAGAAACTTACTTCAATTTTTTTACTATCTACATAACCTTCTGCGTCTCGATAAGGTTCGACAATTTCCCAATCATAATCATTTGTAAATTGCACTAGTTGATCCGGTAATGTATTAAAACTTAAAACTGAAATTTTATCTTTAACAATTTTTCCTGTTTTATTGTTATAAATTTTATCAGAGGAGTCATAAAAGAATCTTATTTCGTTGTCACTTTCAAATACATAACGCATAGTTCTATATGTAATAGTATATCGCTCTCCGTTAGTTTTAAATAATAGTAACCAACTAGCATCAAGTTGTTGATTAGTTGTGTCACCGGTTTTACCAGTTGAAAAATTACCAACTAAGTCTAAGTTGTTTTCTGTAATAACACTCCACTCAGTAGTATCTTGAGAGAATCGTAAACCAAATGTTTTAAATGCAAAAATTTGATCAATAATTTGGACTTTGACTTCATCTATTAAATTATTAGCTAATGCTGGTTTAATTTCTGTTAGCAGAGAACCTGACGGAATTATATCATTTAGTGCTACTGCTCCTAACTCGTCATCTGTATTATCAGTACCAACTCCGTTAACACTTAATACTTTAACCCACTTGTAATACGTATCGCCAATATTTTTTACTGTTCCTGAAACTATTTCGCCCTTGTCATTGAAATGATCTGTAGATAAATCAGTATCAGTCGGATTATCTTTAGGTACATATCCAGGTGATGTAAACTTTATCATTGCTCCTGGAACAACTAATTTAAGAATAGAAGCAGTAAAGGATCCTAGTCTGGCCTTAACGTTTTCTCTATTTTTAAAATAACCTGTACTTAGGTTAGTTTCTGAAGTTTCTTGTACCCAATTTACTCCAAGGTCACTTGCTAGTATTTTAGAATACTGATCGTGATAATAATTTCTAATCTTTTTATCTGATAAAATATCTAAAATAGTATTTTCAATTACTCCTTCAACATCTGTTCTTGTGTTAAAGTTAAATGACTTAATTAAATCGTTATACTCTTTATAAATTACACCATCTGTTCCAAACAATGTAGTTTGACTGTACTTACCTGTTGAATCAATCAAATCAAAATATCGGCTTATGCCGCTTGCAGTTCTATTAACTGCTTTAGCTTTAATAATTTCTTGACTAATTCCTAACGGTGCAACCTGATAATCTTCGCCAGTTATCATTCTATTTTGTGTATAATAAGTTGACGGAGCATTTTGTTTTATACTATCATTACTTTCGCTCGGAGAACTGTTGTCTACAGAATATTTTAGTCCAAATGTTATAGTTAAAGATTCTTCTTTTTGTAATCTTGACAAATAAGGTAATGTTATTGAAATGCCTCTCATATTATCCGGAGAAACAATTACTCTATCATCACGACTTGTTCTGTAATATATCCTAAAAGAACCTCTAGGCAGATTTCCAAACGTGCCATCGGAAAATACTAAATTAATTCTATCGTCAACTCTAGTTAACACACTATAGATATTCCTTATATTTTTATTAACACTATTATAGATAACGTTGTTTCCTTCAACAGCGTCAACCTTAGTCCATAATGCTGCTTCGTTTCCTAATGTATCTAATCCATATAGCCATACATCCGAATTGTTAATATTTGGAGTTTCTATAGCAACTGTTTGATTAGTTGATGGAGACTCAACTGTGAAAATTCCTTCTTCTAAGCTACCTTGTCTAAAGTGTGTAAAAAAGCCGTTGTTAGAACTTGCTGGTCCTTTGCCGTCATCTCTAAACATTAGCGCAAAGTTATTTCCCGGAAACGGTGCTTCTTCAATTATGTTGTTTCCATCAATATCTGTAGATACAATTTCAAATCTAGTAGTTCTTCCGTCAATTGTTTTATTAAATCCGTATACTGGTAATTCTTCATTTGTAGTATTAAATCTATACTGTTCTGTAGGAATTCCACTTACTGTTTCTTTTTTGTTAGGGCGTCCAAATGTACCGTTTACAGGCAATGCAGAATTCATTACTTTTATAAACTGTTCGTACCAATCTTGGTTACTTGGGTCATTCCAAATAATTGTTTGATTTTCAAGATTAATATTATTACTATCTCTAACTTCTTCTGAAGTTTTTATAGATTCAATTTTTAGAAAGCCGTTTGCTGGTTGAATTCTTTTTGGATTATATGATAGTAGTCTTGCTAAACGTAAAACACTTTCTCGTCTATCTGCTAATTCAAGAAAGTTTTCTCTTGAATTTAGATCCATTCTAAAGGACAGATTTTGTCCTAAAAATGCAATCATATCAATTAATGCCAAATACTCACTTGACTCAATATAATCGTTAAAATCTTCTGGATAATTTTCTCGTAAATAAGAAATCATTGTTCGACGCAAGTTATCAAAATCATAACTTTTAAAGTCTGCATTACGGAAAGATTGGTATACTCTCTTCCAATCTTCTGCTTGTAGTAGTCGATTTTGTCTATCTGTTGCCGACATTTCTTATTCCTTATTTTATACTAATATTTATTAAATTTAGTAAAGTGCGTACTTAATTTTAGCTTAGAAAGCCAGCATTCTGATCAAACTTAAATTGTAAAGTTTCCACTATACTATAAGGAAGATATGTTAGTTCGCACTCGATTTGTATTCCGCTTTCGTATTGATCTACTATTATTTTTTCAACACTTATTCTAGGATCATAATTTATGATATTTGCTACATTTTCAATAATAGCATTTTTAGAATTTTCAGTTAATGGCTCAAAGAGTATATCCCAAATAATTGTACCAAATTCAGGATCACTAAGTTTTTCGCCCTGGCGTATATGAAAATGATTTATAAGATCTTGTTTTATTAATGCAATATCATATAAAGTAGGACTAGAGTCTGGCATTGATATAGTACTAAACCCTTTGTATGTAGGGCTAGAGTCAGATACACTTTCATATGTATTTCTTGATTTTACCGTTACTTGTTTATAAAGTTTTTTCTCTGTAGTACTCATACCGTATTTACCTTAATTTGAAGGCTTCTTAAATGTATCAGGAATAGGTGGAAACGGCTCGGGTGCCACATAGTCTTCTACAATATCAGGATCTTTTGCCTTAGTTTCATCAGGAATATATTTTTTAGGATCGAGATGTTCATGGTCTTTCCATGGCTCGTGCTGCGGAACACGTTTTGGTACATATGCCTTGCCTGCTACAAGTGCTTCGTCGCCATTCATGCTAATACCATCTGGGGCAGTTTCAGTATGTGTTGTAGCACTTATATTACTAGCACCAGCACATGTAATTTTACCATCTTGACCTACATCTATTTCCCAGTTAGATCCAAATGTACCAAAGAATGATTTACTAGCAGTCATATTAATTGTTCCGCCTGCTTGCATATTAATATCTCTGTCAGCTGTAATATTAAGATCATTTTCAGTGTGTATTGAAATACTGTCTTCAGAAAAAATATCAATTTTTCCGTTACCGGTTAGTTCTACCCAAGCCGTGCCTTTTGCATTTCCAATATAAATTAAGTCTTCAGTATTGTGTAATAAAATCTGATGACCTGTACGTGTTCTTAGACGTATAAGTTCATTAGCAGGTAAGGTTGGATCACCGTCAGTTTCGCCGTCTTCAACACTTGCATATTCTAGTTTGTCTGCTTGATCTCCACTTGCTGGCTTTTTACGAAGCAAGCTCATATCACCGTCGTCCATGACAAAACTGCTTCCGCCAAGTCTGTTAAATGGTAAGTTTGCACGAGATCCTTGAGCACCATATTCGACAGTTGGTCCATCTTTATCAACAGGTCCTGGGGTACTTAACCCAAACACCATTGACGGTACTTCTCGTCTAGCACTAGAACTATTAGTACCTCTTACATGATCTTCAAGCAACCCTTGCTTATCAAGTACATCAAATGAATAATTATTATGAGGTTTTATAAACTGTGTAGCATCTCTTCCCGCAGCATTTTCTAATTTTTTATTATATTCTCCTACAGGCAATGCTTTTGCTGTATCTTTTTCATTGTACGTTGTTCCTGCATTGCCGGGCAACATAAAATTCATATATTCTTCAGGCACACAACCAATCCAATAAGCACTTCCATAGTTATTTTCTGGCATTAACACAATTACTGTTGTTCCTACATCAGGCGGTATTGCCCAGAAGCCGTAACTTTTTTGTGTGCTTGCATAAGTGTTGTTTTTTGTTGTTCCTCTATATGGTGTTACTCCATAAAAAGGACTCATATATTTTGCTGCAATTATTTGGCCAGTGCGTTCTGTTAAATTGCCAGACGCTGTTTGTTTTAAAAGTTCTACTTCTAAATGGCCATTAAATTTTACATCTAAGTGATTAACTACTAACCCTAGATATATACCCGATGGATTATTTTCATTTTGTTTTGTTCTAGTTTCAACTGCCATTAACTGTTATCCGTATTCTGTTTTTCATCAACTTGATCTGCTGCTGAACCAGGTACAAGAGAATTATTCTGAAAGAACGACAATACACTTGATGCTAGTCCTTCTAAAGTAATGTCTTGGTTTTTTCTACGTACTAAATCAAGATTAACTGTGTACTGTCCTTTACTAAATCTATTTGTTACCATTATTACTTGATAAGATCCGCTAAACATTGCAATAGGTAGAAATCCTCCTAAAGGAAATTTAACATATCCGTCAGTGCCATCATAATCAATAGGTGTTCTAAAGTTAAGTATCACATCAACTTCGCCATTGCGTGGATTCATAGCTCCTTCTAACGTAATACCTAGACTTAGTGGGTCATCTATGCCAAAGAAGTTTCCTAAACCTGCGTCAGTAAGATAGTACGGATCTCCATGTATTTTTAAATCGACATTAATCATATCGTCGTCGGTTCTTAGGATATTTTCATTAAACATGCGAGCAATAGAGTTTTCAACATGTTCTTTAATGCCGCCACCTTTTTTACCACTCTTTGTAGAATCGGCTGCTGCTTCTTTTTTCTTACCTTCTTGACTCGGCAGTGGTATTTTCTTTGGCGATTTAAAGTTTGGATCTTTATCGCCAGCAGCTAATTGATCTGTGTTACCCTTTTTAGAATCTTTCTGCATTTGGCCGCCTGTTGCGCCAATATTAGATATGAAAGCCATGTTAAATTGTAAATCAAAATCAATAATATCTTTATTTTGACCTGTATATATGTAGCTGTATGCTTTTAATGCACTAGCTTGTTTAAATAAAGATGCAAACGAACCAGCTGAAGCTGAGGCTATTTTTGATGCATCAACCATATAAGGTACTACTCTATAAACAAAAACTCTTGGCTGATTTGGCGACAATAATGCTGTGATGTTAAACACTTGTGTTTCTATTCTAAACCAAGGCACTTGTCCTTTAGCGTTTGGTTTTGCGTTTGCTAATGCTCTAGCATATTCACTAGATAAAATAACTTCTTCAATTATTTCATCTATCCCCATGCCTGACGGAAAACTTAATCTTCTATTGTCGTCAGATGTTGATAACTTACTTCGCTGAACGTGTTTTGCATCTGAATCCATAGTTAAAAAAGATGGTTCGCCAAATGGCTGTTTTCCACCATCTAAGAAACTTTTTGTTATTTTTGACTTTCCTATCGAATTCCAAAGGGCATTATTACTAGCAGTTGCTTTTATGGTTTCTGCTATTGCTGCCCTTACAGCCGTAATCCCTTTTGCTTCTGCTAGTTTTGCTTGGAATTCTGGAGGCACTTCTCCTCCTTTTATACCAGTTAATGATTCATAGAGTCCTTGTAATGAATTGCTAGGAGTTGCAGTTGCGCCTGCCGCAGTCGAGGCTGCGCCTGAAAGTAATTCGCCAGCAGTTGACATTGGAAACGAAATAACGTAAACATCTGATTTAGCTGTTTGACTTGCTTCTTCACGTTTTATCATTGTTTCGTTAATAACACTAGATAAACTAGAAACGCCGCTCTGTAAAACTTCGCCTACTGTGCCGCCTCTAACGTCTGCATCTGTTTTTGTTTTTCTATTACTATCATAAAGTGCAACTTCATTTACTGGTACTGCTGAACAAGCATACGTGGCGCCGCCAGCAGTAACATTCATATCTGCTTGAACAATGTTGATTGGAAAATGACGTTTAGCTAAAAATGGTGCTTCAATATTGCCATCATCTTTATATCCGATAAACTCAACTGATAACAAATAAGGTGCTTCTAAATAGTTTCCATGTCCTGTTACTAATGCCGCAGTTCTTAAATTATGTAAAAACTGACCCATAGAATATGGTTCAATTACATTAAAATCAATCCTTGTTGAATTAGCATGACCTGATTTTGAATTAGGAGCAACTACTTGTTCAATTTCTAAGTCCTCAATAAAAAATTCTCTTTGTCCGTCGGTTTCATAAATTGTTGGAATTTTTTTGCCAGCAGTTCCGCCACTTTTAATAATTGTAACAGCAGGACCTAAGGTTCTATATGTTAGCGGAAAATTAAGTTCAAAATCTGTTAAGCACGATAATGTTATTATGTAATTATAACTTGCAAATTTATCAAGCTCATTTCTATAAGGCGGAAATCCCTGTCCTAAAAGTGCAAGTGCTCCTCCAAGTGACGGATTTTTTAAAACTTCGTAAGTTGTATTGATTTTACGTCCTATATCAATTACAGGAGCAGCAACAGCAGAAACTGCTGATCCAACTACTCCAGCAGCAGCGCCACTTAGTCCGCCAACTATTGCAGTTGCACTTCCTGTAGCGACATCAATAGCAGTATTTCCTGCACCTTGGACTACATTACTTGCTGTAGAAGTAATCGTACTTCCGCTAGGTGTAACAACTGGGGTTCCGTTAGCATTTATTTTAGTAGCCAAATTAAACTCCTAATAATCGGGTTAGGTTAGGACCTTTCGGAAGATAGATTTTTACACCGGGGACTAGATCATAAATAGGATCTTTTAAAATATTCATATTCCTTTGTGCAAAAACCCACCATAACTCTTTACTATTATACAAGTCATATGCAAGCAAGTCGGGCCTATATGCATACTGGGGTTGTACTGTATATAAAATATCATCAGGTTCTGCGGGGACAGATCTGATAGTCATTAAATCCAAGTACGAATTATTAATTGTTTTTGTAGCATAGTACGGTGAGGAAACTTTATATTGTGCCATTATATAAATCCTTTTCCGTCAACAACATAACTGCCATTAACAAATGCATCTAAACTAAATTCAGAAACAGATTTTCTACTGTAAACTGGTTGCACAACAACAGATACTTGGCTTCTAGTCGGAACCCATGATCCGTTGTTTCCTATACCAACCTGAATATAATCAACATCTTGAGGCATATCAATTGTAAAACTTTGTATAACTACCGGAACCTGATTAAAAACATAATCACCGTAACCGTTTAACTTAACTACTGGTGGTGGTGAGCCCTGATCTGAGCTTAACCCGTAAGCCATTTTAGTTACGCTTCTTAAATAATGCGTTGCTGCTACCCAATATGCGCCTTCTACTTCATTTTCAACGGTAAACTCACCAATTAAAGTCATAGAACTCACTTGACTGTTCTGATAAGCCGGAAAAGGATAATTACTATGTGTAGGATGTAATGCGTTGTAATTAGCACTATGCTCTACAACAATTTGAGGAGTGTAAGGAAACATAAATCCATTAGTTTCAAGTAACGGTTGTAGCATCGGACTAGCAGTCCACTTGTTTGGCATAGATAGACGAACACGCCAATCTAAATCTACTGTAGAACCCCAGTTTGCTGCTGTAAATCCTGCTCCTGATTGTGGAATGGCTCCAGATAATAAACCAAAAGCACGTAATGCTTTGCCAAAGCCGGTAGCTTCTATAGTATCAACTATACCTTCTTTTACACTAGTTACGGCACCGTCAACTGTATTGCCAACTCTGTCTGAAAAACTGCTTTGCGGATCGTTTGCCATACCTTATTCTCCTTATATACATTATTTAGTTGACTTTATTATCAGAGTATATTATAATAGTACTTATTCATTGGAGGAAACATGCGAAAAATAAATTACCTTAATAACAAAGACTTGTTACTTGAAATACACAAGTCAAAATCAAAATTTTCAAGTTTTATTGATCCTGAGTACCATCAATTTGATATAATTCTTACAGATATTGACAAAATTAACATTAGAACTATTGCCGAAGCAAAAAGAAACAAAGCAAAGAGACTTGGCGATGCAGATTATGCTGCTAGGAAGGCAGCTGGAGAAAAAGTTAAACAAGCAGATTGTGCGATTGACTATAAAAAAATTACAAAAGAAGAATTAATCTTCCGTGTAATGACATTTGATCATATTCCGGAAGAGCCCGGCAGGAAAAAGAACCCAAAGACTGTAGCAGATACAAAAACAAAACTTAATTTTCCACCTTTTCAACACTATAAATTTGACGA
>ENA-OUOG01000577-OUOG01000577.1-marine-metagenome-genome-assembly--contig:-NODE-577-length-47918-cov-6.070400_pt1 | contig 47918 bp, 28 predicted proteins | sample MGYA00248635_ERZ508505 | MGnify/ENA primary metagenome ERZ508505 (study PRJEB26176, sample SAMN06267871) | marine metagenome | isolation source: Saanich Inlet, British Columbia, Canada | place: Pacific...
TGGGCGGTATTCGCGTGATCGCCTTTGGACTTGCCGTTTCCGTCGACGACAGTCCCGCAAGTGACGTCGAGGTGCACTTTTTTACAACTTCGATCAAGTCTTCGGCGCTCGCGCAGGGTAATTGCCCGTACGACTTTTTCGCGAGCGTCAGCAGTTCGAACACGAAATGTAGAAACGCCGGGGGGAACGCCAATCGTCTGTCGTCAAATGTCGTCTAAGACGACACTTTTCTCGAATGTCATCGCGACATCCGTCCGCCGGCACAACTTGCGACGCGCGCCATCCACGTCGCGATATGCCTTCCTCCACGATGCGTTCCACGCGACGCGCCTTCGTCGTGGCGCTCCTCGCCGGTTCCGCGACCGTCGCGTTCAGCCAAAACGCCACCGAGTGCGATGAGCAATGCGTCGCGGACGCCATGCTGAACAAGGGCTCCTTGGCGCTGTGCCCCGCGAAGTGCGGCACGTACCGCGCAGGCGCGGACACGTCCAACCTGATGGTGTGCCAGTACTTCGGCAGCGGGCGCGGATCCATCGCGCAGCGCTCCACGGACGGCGCGACGTGCATGCCCGCGTACAACTGCCGCGAGGACTGGAATCTTTGCGTGCAGTGGAACAACAACACCGCGAACGCCACGATCTTCGACCAAGACGGCCTCGCCGCGGATGCGCCGATGGCCAACGTCGGCAACGCCACCGCCGTGCGCGCGGCGTGCGAGGACATCACGTCGCTCGCGACGCAGACCACGGGAAACGCGACCCCTCCATCTGGAGGCTGGGCGCCGACCTCGCTGGGCTGGCACAAGGGCGAGGGGAACATCGGGTGCGGCTGGGGAAGCACCTACGGCGACATGGTCCCCGACGGCTACGACGGCGCCGACCTGGTGCTTTCCGATTACGGACGCGTCGAGATCTCCGGCGTCAGCGACGTCGTGGACTGCTGCGTGAAAGCGATGGAGTACGAGGGCGCGACGATGGCGCAGGGCGGCAAGGCTATTCGCTTCGACGTTCTCAACAACGTGTGCCGCATCGACCGCGAGATGATGATGAAGGGAAACCTCGACAGCAGCACCGGCTTCTCCATGGCGTACCTCGCGCCGTGCGGCGACGACGACGAGTTCTTCTACTGGCGCCACGCCGCCGGTAACGCCGACGGCGCGTCGCTCGGGAGCGCCGGCTCGTGCGCGGCGCGGTTCAACTTCACCAAGGTGACCTCCAGCGAGAACTTCTTGCCCATGGCGAGGCTGCCTCAGCTCGGCATCGAGCTCCCCAACCACATCGGCATCTGCAACGACCCCGCGCACGCGGAGTACGACGTCGAGCAGTGCCAGTTCGGCGTGCAGTACAACAGCATCTCCGACCCCGAGCAGTGCTGCGAGGCGTGCGAGAGCCTGAAGTGGCTCCCCTCGGGGGACGCCCAGGACACGCCCTGCGTGGCGTTCCAGATCGTGCACGGGCGGTGCCAGATCGTGCGCGAGAAGCACTTCAAGGACCGCTACGGCGCCGCCGGGCTGGGCCGGTACTCGGGGGTCGGGAACGGCGCGCTGAGCGTTACGCAGGCGATGGAGTTGTGCGCCACCGAAAACTCTGAGTGCGAGCGCGCCGACGACTCGCACGGCAACTGGGCCAGCTGCACGGAGGGCGCGTCCGACACCGCCAACATGTGCGAGTACTATTCGTTCCTGTACTACCGCGACCGCCTGGCGGCGACGAACGAGTTCCCGGAGGAGAACGCCAACGCGACGAAGCCTTCGTACGTCTCGTTCGACGTGTTCGAGCCCGCCGAGCTCTCCGGCGGCATGAACATCACCATCAACGCGACGCTGGTTGAGCTCCGCACGAACAAGAACCTGACCGGCGCGCTCGAGTCGGACGCCGCCGATTCCTCCGCGTACAACCTCACGCGCGCGGCGAACAACACCGGCTACAACGACACCAACCCCGCGTGCGTGCGCATCCGCCTGTACGCGTCCGACCCCGACGAGGGCACCGCGTTTCTGGACTCCGTCGGCGACAACGGCACGTACAGCATGGACCCCGAGAACGCGACGGTGACCAAGGACATCGTCGCGGAGTCCGCGCTGTGCTGCCCCTCCGCGGACGGCGGCGGGTGCGAGCTCGAGCTCTCCTTCACCGAGGAGGAGGCCAACAACGAGACGTCCGGCGTCGGCCGGCGCCTGCTCGCCGCAGCCAGCGAGGGCAAGAGGTTCGTCGTCGCCTACGAGTGCGAGGGCACCGGCGGGGACGTCTGCGACCTGCAGAGGACGGGATACGACGTGCCCAACATCGGCGCCTCGCCGCCCGCGGCGGACGAGTTCGCCGAGGTCGCGGGCGTCGGCACCGACGACGACGACGACGACGACGTCCTCGTCGTCGACGACGACGACGACGACGACGACGTCCTCGACGTCGACGACGACGACGACGACGACGACGACCTCGTCGACGACGACGCGGTTTCGGCGGCGGCGGCCACCGCCGCGTCTCTGGCGTTGGCGTCCGTCGTCGCGCTCTCGGCTCTCGCGTGAGCCTCATCGCACGGAGCGTCTCGCTCGAAGCCTTTCGGGGGTGGGTTTTCGTTCTCGGTCCTCGAAGGCGGTCACCGAAGTATTCGTCGCCGCCGCCGCGCTCGTCGCGAGAGGGTGGTACACATAAGCGGACGCCGCTTCGGCAGTTTTTATATTTCACTTATCCAATATCCTGATCGAGAACGAAGAGCACTTCAGTCGACGCGGCGGTCGGTCCCGGCGGCACGATGTCGTCGCCGCCGCCGGCGACGACGAGTGTCGAAGCGCTGGACGGCGCGACGCTCGCGAAGGTGTACGCTCACCTCGACCCGCGCGACATCGTGCGCGTCTCCGCGGCGAGCAAACATCTCGCGAGCGCGGCGGACGAACCGTTGTTTCGGGAGCTCTTCGCGCAGGCGTGGGACGAGCCGGCGTGGCCCGTGGCGTCGTACCGAGACCTGTTCCTGGCGAGGCACCGCGCGACGGTCGCGGCGAGCGCGGTGGACCCCGCGCCGATGATGGCCTCCGTGGAGAGCCTCGCCGCGCTGAAGCGCGGAGACGCGAAAGGCGCATCCACCGCGCACCTCGCGGACGACGCTCGGTGGGGTGTCGTCGCGGCTCACGCCGAGGAGCTCGCACGCGCGGTGAACGCGTCGGAGACCATCGACCGCACGGACCGCACGATCGACGCTGCGAACGTCGTCCGCGGGTTACACCGATGGCTCATCGAGCTCACCACCATGGCGCACGCGCGGCGACGGTGTCTCGCCGGCGAAGCGTGGTGGCCGACGTCCGGAAACAGAGCGATGCTCGCCGTCTCGCGAGCGCTCTCCGCGTGTCTCACGCGGTGTCCTCGCGTCCGCGACGCGCTTCTCGCTGACGAAACCCAAACCAGGAGTCGCCCGGAAATGTTCTCAGGCGTGCCCGAACACCCGCCCCTGCGCGAGCTCCTCGGGCTGTGCGTCGCCGGGCCCCCGGGCGCGCCGCCCGCGCTGGGATGCGGCGGCCTCGCCGGCGCGTCGCCTTTCGCCGCCGCCGACGCCGCCGCCGCCGAAGATGAGGCGTACGGCGGCGTGGACCACGACCACGGCGCGGTGGACGACGCCACGCTCGCCGCGGCGATGGGCGGTGCGCCCGTAGGCACGCGCGTCTGGCCGCCCGCGAAGTCGCTCCCTCCCAGGATAGACCACTGCCTCGCGCTCGCGCTCGCGCCGCTGTGCCTGCGGAGGGTCGCCGCGGAGGGCGACGAGACCTCCGACGCCGACGACGCGGCGAGTCGATCGAAGGCGTACCCCCTGCTCGTCCCCTCCTCGTTCGCGTTCGACGCGGTGCCCGTTCCCGCGAGCGTGCCCTCGTTCGGGCCGTGGCCCCGAGGCGGCCGGCCGCCGCACGGCCAGCGCGTGCGCCTGGAGAAGTCGGGCGAGCCGTCCGCCTGCGCGGCGATGTCGGGCGCGTGGTTCGGCGCGCGGCTGAGCTTGGACGCCGCCGGCGGTACGTGGCCGGCGTCTGGGCTTTCCCTCGACGCCGCGTTCCGCGTGGGCCTGACGTCGCTGCCGGACGGCACTCTGCGCGGGTGGATCCGAGACACGGTGGGCGAGCTGACTCTGCGCGGGACATGCGACCCGCGCGGCGACGGCGCGGTGACGATCGAGGCGAAGTTCACCGAGTGCGGCGGGCTGCCCGCGGCGGCGCTCACGTCGTGGCGGCACGGGAGGCCGCGGATGCGGCTCCGCGGGTGGACGTCCTCGGCGTCCATAGGGGGCGAGTGGACGCAGTGGAGCGGGGGCGCGATCACGCGGGGGGTGTTCCTGATGTGGCCGGACGATAAGGTCAGGGGGGGGAGCAGCAGGGGGAGTTTGAGCAGCAGGGACGGAGGCGCGGAGCGGCGGCGAAACGACGCGTAGTCCGTCGAGAATCAGTCTTCCCACAATGTTGTCACACGCAATGGGGAGCGAACGCAGTGCTGGCCGTCCGGGCCTTCGGCGCGGAAAAGTTTCGGTCGTCCGGGCTCGGAACAGTTTCGCGGCGCGTGGATACTCGACGCACCAGAAGCGCTCGCGGCGTCGCACGCCCTCGTCCGCGGGAGTCGATCTCCGGCGCGTCGAGGTCGGGCGCCGCCGGTCGCGGGACTGCGCAGCTCACTCGGGCGGTCCGGCGGTTGCCTGCGGTGGCGTCCTCGGACGGTCCTCTCCTGAATCGCGAAGGACCCCCATTCGGGCACGGCCGGGCGATTCGGCCACGCGGCCCGCCATGTGGTGCATGTGCGGCCCCAAGGGGGCCACGGGCGATGGTAACACGGAGGCGGACCGATTCATTGTGCGTACACATGCCACCCGCGCGTTCTCCCGTCTACACGCGCGACGTCTTCCCTCCGTGCGCCCCGCGCGCACGCCGCGTCGGCCACGATCCGGTTTCGTCCTCGCCTGGCCGCAAGCAATTCACGGTGTGCCGACGCCCGCTGACCGCCCCCACCACCCTCCTCGTCTCCCGTCCACGCGCAGAGAATGGACCGTTCCGCGCGCTCGCTCGCGTTGAACGATCAACGGCTGATCGTGTACGGTACGTGCCCGGGCTTCCCCCTCCGCCGCGCTCGCGTCGTCCGAACACCCGGCACGGATTTCATTTTCTCCGTCTCTCGTCGCGCGTCCGTCCGCGCCGGCCGAAAACTCACCCGCCCGCGTGGTCTATCCCTCCGTGACTCTCTCGACGCAGGCATCCTGGGACGCGCGAACGCGCGTAACCGCAACGGACGCGTCTACCCCAAGCCCCTGTTGCAGCGCGAGGCGGCGGCGTTCTACGAGAGGCACGTGCGGAATCGGCGCGCGCTGGGCGAGCTGGACCACCCCGCGCCGACGTCTCCCACGTTTCGGTGCCTGAACGACGCGAACGTCTCGCACCAGGTGCTGGACTACTTCTGGAAGGGCAACGACCTGATGGGGTACGTGGAGGTGCTCCCCACGCAGGCTGGGGGCATGCTGCGGGACTTGTACATCGCCGGGTTCCAGCTGGGCATGTCCAGCCGGGGCTGGGCGACGCTCAAGGAGGAGGACGGGTACATCGTCATCCAGGAGGATTTCGAGCTCATCACCTTCGACTTTGTGTCCGACCCGTCCACGGAGGGCGCGTACTTGAGACCGGTGCAGCGCAGGTACGAGAGCCTGCGCCCGCCGATCGACATCCACGAGACGTACGACGAGTTCATGCGCCACACCGTCGCGGGGCAGGCGCACCTCAAGAAGCTGGCGAGCGGCGAGGCGCGGCGGCCGGCGCCGGCGCCGGCGCCGGCGCCGAGCGCCGTCGGAGACGACAAAAACGAAAAAGACGACGGAAGCGTAGCGCTCGCCTCGCGCGCGGCTTCCATCTCGGGCCCTTCCGGCGCGAGCGCGGCTTCCTTCGCGCACCCGCCGCCGGCGACGCTCGTGGCGTGCGAGGGGAGCAGGACGCTTCGCGACGCTGCCAGGTCAGGTTCCGGCGCGGGGGTCGGGTCCGCGGCGCGGCCGGCGTCGGTGGCGGGCGCGCGCGAGAAAAATACGGCGCCCGGCACGCCGCCGCGCGCCGAACCTCCGCGCGCGCGCGTCGAGCAGAGTCGGACCCCTTCCCGCAAAGTTCCCTCTTCCTCGCAGAGAGGACTGAACGACACGGAACGACGCGACGGAACCACGTGGTTCGGGTCTCCGCGGCGTAACAAAGTGGCGCCGCGGCCTGCGACGCCCGTGCTGAGCCTGCGCGAGAGCTGGAACAGACTGGCGCTGCGGGACGGGTTGCGGGACGCCGCCGCGTAATAGAAACGTCCGCTCGACGTCCTCTCGACTTTCGACCATTCCATTCACGCGCGTTCTTAGAAGTGTTTTTTAGTAGAAGCGTAGCAGCGCGATGACGGCACGTCGCATAGATAGTGACTACGTATCGTTTTTCCCTCGGTTCGTGTCACAGTTTGGCGAACGCCGGCGCGCGCCGCTCGAATCGCGCGCGCGTCGCTTCGGCGAGGTCGGCGCTGCGCAGCCGCGACGCGTTGAGGTTGGCGACGTACTCCAGGCCCTCGTTCACGGAGTGGTCGCGCGCGTGTAAACACGCCGCCTTCGTGCCCTGCGCCGCGAGTGGTGACTTCGCAGCCAGGGTTTTCGCGAGCTCGAACGCGTTTCTTTGGAGCTCAGAAGGGCTCTCGAGAACGCTCGTCGCGAGTCCGACGCGAAACGCTTCGTCGGCGTCGACGGCGCGCGCGGTGAGCGCCATCTCCAGCGCGCGTCCGTGGCCTATGAGTTTGGGGAGCCGCTGCAGCGTTCCTATGTCCGCGACGATGGCGAGATCGATCTCCTTGACGCAAAACACGGCGTCCTTGGAGCAGACGCGCACGTCGCACGCGGCGGCGAGGTCCACGCCGCCGCCGAAACACGCGCCCTGGATGGCGCACACCACGGGCGCGCGACACCGCTCCACCGCCGTGAAACTCTCCTGCAGGCGACGCACGTGCCTGTACATGGCCTCCGCCTCGCGACCCGCGCACGACGGCGCGCCGGAGCGCGTCGCCTGCCCGAGCTGCTCGCTGAGAAGCTCGGGGGAGGAGACGTCGATCCCCGCGCAGAAGTTCTTCCCGGCGGCGCACAGCAGCACCGCGCGCACGTCCTCGTCCTCGTCGAGCCAAGCCAGGGCGCGCGGGATCTCCAGCCACATGTCGGGGTCGATGGCGTTGGACTTCCGCGGGCGGTTCAGGCGCAGGGTTCCCACGCCCGCGTCGCGGTCGACCTCCACGACCACCGTCTTGAAGCTCGGCGGGCGGGGCGCCATCGCGAGCGCGCGCCGCGGGGAGTGAGCGCGCAACCCCGCGGGAGTCCAAGAAAACCGTAACAACGAGAAGTCTCGATGCCCTCCAAGTTCCACCAGTCTTGCCGCAGTCCGAGCGACACTTGACTTGAGATTTCGCGGCAAGGCGCCACGTCACGGCCCTTCTGAGGCGCAGGGGTGGTCGCCCGCGACGGCACTTTACCACGCGCTATCCACGTCTCACGTGGGATGGCGACCACCCCGACGATGGCGTACTCGGCGCTCGGCGCGTCGCGCGCCGTCGCCCCCGGTGTGCGCCTCCTGCGCGCGCCCGGGGCGAGCCGCGTCCCTCCCCGGCGCGCGCCGTCGACCGCGCCTCGCGCCATGTTCAGCAACTTCGACGGTGCCGCGGTGACCGCGGTGAAGGATGGGATGGACGAGGCGAAGAAGCTGCGCCAGGGCGAGCTCAAGACCGAGCACCTGCTCCTCGCGCTCGCCAAGATACGGGACGACACCTCCGCGGCGCTGCACAAGAGCGGCGCGACCGAGGATGCCCTGCGCAAGGCGTGCGCGAAACGCGCGGGGGTCTCCGAGCTCGAGCTCTTGAACCCGTTCGCCAACTCGAAAGTCGCCGACGGGCTCATCCCGCTCGCGCCCGACGTCAAGCGCCTCTTCGAGCGCGTCGCGGTCGAGGCGGAGGGCGCGCTGGGAGACAAGCTCGTTTCCTCTAAGGAGCTCGTGCTGGACATGCTCGGCGACACCACCTGCGGCGCGCGCGCGGTGCTTGTCGAGGACCTCGACGTCGACGTCGACGAGCTGCGCGACCGCGTGAACGGGATGGAGAAGAAGGAGCTGGTGGGCGCGGGCAAAAAGTTGGGAAAGAAAAAGAAGGGGTCCGCGCTGCAGGAGTGCGGCATCGACCTGTGCGCGGAGGCGCGCGCGGGAAAACTAGACCCCGTTCTCGGTCGCGACGAAGAAGTCGATCGCATCCTGCGCATCCTCGTCCGGCGACGCAAATCGAACCCTTGTCTGGTGGGCGATCCGGGCGTCGGGAAAACCGCCATCGCGGAAGGGTTGGCTCGGCTCATCGTCGCCGGCGACGTGCCCGATCGGCTCAAGGACAAGCGCGTGGTGAGTCTGCAGCTCGGTATGCTCTTGGCGAACACCAAGTACCGCGGCGAGTTCGAGGAGCGTTTGAAGAACGTGATCGAGGAGGTGAAGAAGGCGGGGGATATCATCCTGTTCGTGGACGAGATCCACATGCTGGTGGGCGCCGGCGGCACGGGCGAGGACGGAGGGATGGACGCCGGAAACCTGATGAAGCCCGCGCTGGCGCGCGGCGAGTTGCAGTGCGTGGGCGCGACCACCATCGAGGAGTACCGCGCACACATCGAGAAGGACGCCGCGCTCGAGCGTCGGTTCCAGCCCGTGCGCATTGGTGAGCCCTCGCCGGAGGACTCGCTGACTATCCTGCAGGGTTTGAAGAAAACGTACGAGGAGCACCACGGCGTGACGTACGCGGAAGACGCGCTGGACGCGGCGGTGAGGCTGGCGACGCGCTACATCACCGACCGCTTCCTCCCGGACAAGGCCATCGACGTGATCGACGAGGCGGGCGCGATGGTGCAGCTGGCTGCCGCGAAGGGCAGCGGCACGACCACGGTGGACGCGTCGCACGTCGCGGACGTCGTCGCGCAGTGGACCGGCGTCCCGGTGCGGCGGCTGTCGGAGGACGAGTCGTCGTCGCTCCTGAACATCGACGCGCAACTCGCGGAGCGCGTCGTCGGGCAGGCGGAGGCGGTGACGGCCATCTCGCGCGCTGTGCGGCGCGCGCGCTCTGGGCTGGCGGACGGCTCGCGCCCGACCGCGAGCATGATCTTCGCGGGGCCCACCGGCGTGGGCAAGACGGAGCTCGCGAAGGCTGTCGCGGCGGCGTACTACGGCGCCGAGAAGAGCATGGTGCGCATCGACATGAGCGAATACATGGAATCCTTCGCGGTTTCGAGGTTGGTCGGCCCCCCGCCCGGGTACGTGGGGTACGCCGAGGGCGGTCAGCTCACGGAGGCTGTGCGCCGCGACCCGCACACGCTGATTCTGCTGGATGAGATCGAGAAGGCGCACCCGGACGTGTTCAACATCCTGCTTCAGGTTTTGGAGGATGGTCGCCTGACGGACTCCAAAGGGCGAACCGTGGACTTCACCAACGCGATGCTCGTCATGACCTCGAACGTCGGCTCGAAGGCGATCCTGAGTTCCATGGAGAACGGCGGCGACGGCTCCGCGGACACGTACGCGCGCGTGCAGGCAGACGTCAGAAGAGAGCTCTCGAATCAGTACCGCCCGGAGTTCCTCAACAGGCTCGACGAGATCATCGTGTTCCGCCCGCTCACGCGGCCGGAAGTCGGCGACATCGCCGAGCTCATGCTTAAGAGCGTGCGCGCGCGCGCCGAGGCGCGCGGGGTGGCGGTGACCGTGGACGACGCGTTCCGCGCGGCTCTGCTCGAGCAGGGCTTCAGTCCGAAGTTCGGCGCGCGGCCCATGCGCCGCGCGGTGCAGCGGCTGTTGGAGAACCCCCTGTCGGAGTGCCTCCTGGACGGGTTCGCCGAGCAGGGCTCGAGTGTGTCGCTCACGGCGACCGCGGACGGCGGCGTTTCGGTGACCAACGGCGCGGGCCTCGTCAAGACGTTCGACGCGGAGACGCTGGGCTCGGGGTCGGGGGGGATCGAGGCGGGCGCGGTGGTGAAGAACGGGAAGAGCGGGGACGAGCTCGCGGCGCGCAAGAACGGGAACGCCGTGGTGGACCTGCCCCTGCCGGGCTTCGCCGCGCAGTAGGCGAAGCGACTCGTACACGTAGATTTTTTTTTTCGGCACCGAAAACAGCGACCGTGAGACGAAAGTCGTCCGAATGTCCGCGACACGAGTTCGCGTCAAAAGCGCCCTGGATCGCGAGACGCATCGGCGCTTTCTGCGGTCCTCGTCGTTTCGCGCACGAAACCGTCATTACGGGCGGCGCGCCCGTGGACCCACCTCCTCAACAGCCCCTCTCGACCTCCGCCGGGCACATCGTTTCTTCGTATGCTCGCCTCTCCCCTCGCGTTGACGAGTCGCGCGGTGTACGTTCCGAACCGTCCCGCCGACTCGCGCGCGCGCGTGGAGCCGCGAACGACTGCCACGATGCGTCGGCGTTTCGCGGCGGCCGCCGCGAGACGCGCGGTGTCGATGGCGCGCGGCGCACTCGTCGGCGAGTGCCGCGCCTCGCGACTGGCGGGGACGAGCACGGCGGCTCTGGCGTGTGCCGCGCGCTCCATCGCGGGCGCGAGCGCGTCCCCGCGCGCGCGTTTCGCCCCGCGCGCGCGCGCGCCGAGCGTGCCGTTCGCGCGCCGAGGCTTGGCGGCGGTTGCGTCGCCTGACACGCGCGCGCCCCCCGCGGCGGTGGGCAACGGCGCTACCGACGTCGCGTTCGCGGACCTGGACCTGTGCGCGGAGACCCTGCGCGCGCTGCACGAGGTGAAGGGCTTCGAGCGCGCGACCGCGGTGCAGGGCCAGACCTTGCCTCACATCCTGGGAGGCGCGGACGTCCTCGCGCGCGCCAAGACGGGCTCGGGGAAGACCATCGCGTTTTTGCTCCCCGCGCTCGAGAAGCTCGCCGCCGGGAAGATCGACTCTAAGGGCGACCGGATCTCCGTGCTGATCCTCTCGCCCACGCGCGAGCTCGCGACGCAGATCCTGGACGAAACCAACGCGCTTCTGCGGTTCCACCACGGTGTGGGCGCGCAGGTGGTGTACGGCGGCACGAACATACGACGCGAAGCGCGCGATTTGAGGGATGAGCGATGCGACGTTCTCGTCGCGACGCCCGGACGTCTCATCGACCATCTGGAAAACGGCGACGTCGCGCGGCGACTGGAGGGGTGCCACACGCTCGTGCTCGACGAAGCGGACCGGCTTTTGGACATGGGATTCAAACCCTCCGTGGAGAAGATTCTGTCGTACGTCCCGCAGAAAGGACGGCAGACGCTGTTGTTCAGCGCCACCGTCAGCAAAGACATCCAAGCCATCGCTCGCGCGTCGCTGCGCGCGGGGCACGCGTTTGTGGATTGCGTGGGCGAGGAAGCCAGCGGCACGACCAACGCGCAGGTGTCTCAGGCTCTTCTGATCGCGCCGCTGGAGGAGCAGTTCGCGCAGCTCAAGCGCGTGGTGGACGAGCACTGTGCCGCGAACCCGGGCAGGCACAAGATCATGGTGTTCTTCACCACGGCGCGAGGCACGGCGCTGGCGGCTAAGCTCTTCGGGAACATGCGCGACGACGTGATTGAGATCCACTCCAAGCTGAGCCAGAGCGCGCGCACGAAAGCCACGGACCGCTTCCGCGCGGCGCGGTCCGCGGTGATGATGACCAGCGACGTCACCGCGCGCGGCGTGGACTTCGACGACGTCACGCTCGTCGTGCAGATGGGCGTGCCCTCCAACCGCGAGCAGTACATCCACCGGCTCGGGCGCACCGGGCGCGCGGGGAAGACCGGCGAGGGCGTGCTCGTGTTGTCCCCGGAGGAGTCCTTCTTCGCCAAGAAGGACATCGCGGACCTGCCGCTGGTCGCGCTGAAAGACCGCGCGTCGCCGGAAGACGCGCGCGCCGTCCAGGACGCGATGGCGCTCGTGGACGACAAGACCAAGGCGCAGACGTACAGCGCGTGGCTGGGCTTCTACAAGCCGTTTTGCCGGAAGATGGACCTGACGCCCGCCGAGCTCGTGCGCACGGCGAACTTTTTCGCCACCGACGTGCTGGGCTGCGACGAGGTGCCCGGCCTGATGAAGAAGACGGTGGGCATGATGGGGCTCAAGGGCGTCCCGGGGCTGAACATCGTCGCCGCGCTGCCCGACTACGACGGCAAGGCGAGGAGCGGAGGCGCGCGGCCCGCCTCTCGGCCCAAGGACAGGGACCCGCGCTCGGTGGAGCCGTGGGAGCCGCGCGCGGGCCGCGGCGGCGGACGCGGCGGCGGCGGACGCGGCGGCGGCGGACGCGGAGGAAGGGGGAGAGGCGAGTTCTCCACGCGTGATCGTGAGTCTTCTCGCGAACGCGGCGAACCCCAGCCTCGCGGCGTGGGCGTGCCCCGGCGCGGCGTCGCGCGGCGCCGCTTCTCCTCGGAGAGCGAGGCCCGCGGCGGCGGCCGCGGCGGCGGCCGCGGCGAGAGGGCCGGAGGCAGAGGGGGCCGAGGCAGAGGCGCGAGTGCCGGTCGCGCGCAGCGCGAGAGGGACTTCCAGAACGCCGAGTACGGGGGGTACTAGCCAGAGGGGCACTAGAGGGACTACTTAGGTATCCATAGCTCTAGCTCTAGAGACATTCTTTTCAGTTTTACGCACCCAAAAAACAGTTTCAGTTCGGTGCCGCGTCGACTCGTCGCGTCAATCCAGTCTGTCGAGTTGCCTCGATCTCGTTTCACGACGCGTCGAACCCCCCGCGGCGTCGCCACAGTCACCCGCGCCGCGGAGCTCGACAACACACCAACTCGAACGAAATGGGTCGCCGCGGTGGCGGTGGTGGTGGACGCAGGCCTGGTACGCGCGCGACGCGCATTCCATGCGAGGACCCCCGTCGTTCGAGCCCCGCCGCGTCGGAGATCCGCCCGCCCACGAAACAGCGACACTGACCCGTCCTTCTCCACCCTTCTCGACGCAGCGCCTCGCCCTCGCGCGCCCCCCCCCCGTCCGGCGGGCGGCGCCCCCCCTCCCGCGCACCAGCAGCAGTCCGGCGGCGGCATGGCCGGCGGGCTCATGGGCATGGTCGCGCAGGGCATGGCGTGGGGCACCGGGAGCAGCATCGCCAGGGTCGCGGTGGGTTCCGTTCTTGGTCCCTCCTCCTCCGGGTACGCCGAGCAGCCCGCGGCGGCGGCGCCGCAAGCGGCGGCGGAGAACCCGTGCGCGAACCAGATGAAGGCGTTCTCGGCGTGCATCGAACAGAACCAGGGAGAGATCGCGAAGTGCCAGGTCTACGTCGACATGCTCTCCGCGTGCAAGAGAGGAGACCTGGCGTGAGCCGTGAAGAACGGCGAAGAGTCGCGAGACGAGCGCGTGTAATTAATTAACGAGAAGAAGCTTTCTTTTGTTTCCTTCGCCGATGAAGACGACGATCGACGCGCGCGGAGTTGAATCCGAACGACGCTTTCGGTCGACGAACGCGCGCGAACGCGGCGCACGAAAAGAGCGGTGCGCTTCGAGAGCGCGCGCGTGCTGTTTTGCGAATACGCGCGCATACACAGGTTACAATTTTCGTCCGCCCGCGCCGCCGACGTTCGGGACTCGCGGCTCTCACTTCCCCGCGCTCGGCGGGATCACCTCGGTGATCACGGGGGCCTGCGCCTTGCCGCCGACGAACTTCGAGGCTTTCATGTACACCGCCTCGCGCGCCTTGGCCTGCGAGAAGAAGGGCTCCTTCAGCGACGCGCGGACCACCTCGCCGCACATGTTGGAGTATTTCAGGTACGACATACCGGCGATGCGCCAGTACGCCTGCGAAGCGGAGGGGAGGATATTTTTTCTCGTCAGCGGGGCGTCTTTCGTTCCCAGACGCACGGAAAAACGGGGTTTGCAAACACGGAGGCGACGGTGGCCGGGGGGATCGGCGACGCGGCGTCTCGAGGCCGCGGGGTCGATCCCGGGTGCGCGCGGGGGTGGATCGCGCGCCTCGCGACCGCGCGCGGACGACGCGAAGCCGGGGCACGACCGGAGGAACGCCCCGCGCCTCCGATCGAGCCCCGAACGCCACCCGGTCGTTCCCGTCGCGGATGGCGCCTTCCCAGTTAGGGCTGGTGCGCGCGCGGGCGCGACGAAGCCCCGGAGAGAGACGGACGTCGTTCGGCGCCGCGAACGGCCGGAGGGGGTACGCACCGCGGAGTTAGCAGCCGCCGACATGGTGAGTCGCGTGAACGCTCCGAGCGCGCGCGGTCGATGTGGCGACCCGCGTCGCGGCGAGCAGGATCGTCTTTCGCACCTCCTCGGAGACGTTCGTCGTCGATTGTGCAAATCGCATTATACCAGTGGGCAAATAGTCTGAACAAATTCGCGGACACCTTTTTTTTGAGTAATAGACCTTGCCTTTGCGACAAGCGGGCCGTTCGGAAGCTCCGAAGTCCGAACGCGCTTCAGCTTCGGAAGGGTGTTTCACTTTGACGCGGCGCATTCGGCCGCACTCGACTCGGCGCTTCGCCGCCGCTCTGGGTGCCATGGACCCCAGCCGAGGCGTGCAAAGACCGCACGATGGCGACATCGCCTGGCTCCGGGAAGCCTCGACGACCGCGCTCGGAACGGATGCCTCCTCCCCGAGCGCGCTCGAAGGTTTGCCCGCCAGTTTCCTCGCCGTGTTCATCACGGAAATCGGAGACAAGACCTTCTTCCTGTCGATGCTGCTCGCGATACGGCACGGCAAGCTCGCGGTCTTCATCGCGACCGTCGCGGCCATGTTCTTCATGACCCTCGGCTCGACGTTCGCCGGGTACCTGCTCAGCACCTCCGCGGAGTCGCTGGAGGCGTCCGCGCAGTGGATGGATTTCGTCGCCGCGGCGTTGTTCATCGCGTTCGCCGCGCAGCTCCTGCGCGACGCGCACAAGCTGCACGCCAAGGACCGCGAGGATGAGGAGAGGCGGGCGCTTCTCGGGGGAGACAGCGGAGAAGCCGCGCAGAACGGCGAGCTGCTGGACGCGGAGGAGACGCTCCAGGAGGTGGACCAGAAGGAGGGCGGGAAGGTGAAGACGTGGTGGGGGGGAGTGTACCAGACGTTTTGCTTGCAGTTTGTCGCCGAGTGGGCGGACAAGTCGATGTTCGCGACGATGGCGCTCGCCACGCAGCACGCGCCGCTGGGCGTGATCTGCGGCGCGATGTGCGCGCACGCGCTCGCGAACTGCATCGCGGTGATTGGGGGGGAGATGCTCGGGAACGCCCTCTCCGAGAAGTACATGGCGGTCGCGGGAGGCGTCACGTTCTTGTTTTTCGGCGCCGCGTCCCTGTACGAGGGGATCACGCACCGACAGGTGCCGGTCGTGTGAAGACGAGACGGGTGTCCTCGTGGAGACGAGCCCGGGAGCCACTCGACGTAGCTAGTAGCGTAAGTAGGTACGATAAGTCATGCTGTGAGTGTTAATACTATCACGCTGTTAATACTATCACCGACGCGCGACGCGTTCGCGTTTCACAGCTCGCCGTCCGCGTTCGCGCGCTCTTCCCGCCGCTCGCGGGCCAGCCTCTTTACGTGCCGCAGCACGTCGCGCGCCACCGTCTCCGGCGCGAACCGCCGCCGCACGTCCGCCGCGGCCTGCTTCCCTTTCCGGCGCGCCTCCTCCGGGAACGCGTGCACGTGCTTCAGCAGCGAACGGAGGTGGTCTTCGCTCGGCTGCGCCCATCGGTGCGTTTTAAAATGGCTGTCTTCGGGCAACGCGACGAGCTCGTTTTCGACGGCGAGCGGATACGCGTTTTGCCGCGTCATGAACGCCGTCGGCCCCGACCAGTTCGTGGCGATCACGGGGAGACCCAGGCTCATCGCCTCGACGTGCGGTCGCCCCCAGCCCTCGCCGCGCGAAGGCAACACGAACGCGTCCGCGGCGGCGTACGCCGAAGGCAACTCCGTCTCCGGAACCCGAGGCAACGCGTACACGCGAGGCGTCGTTTTCGTCGTCGCGCCGTTATCGCGCCTCCGCGCCTCCGCGAACGCCTCGATTCGCGCAGCCACGAGGTCGGTACCGGTTGCGGTTTCGGCGGCGGTCTCGTGGTACAAGTCGCAACGCAGGAACAGCGCGACGTCGTCCTCCGCGGTGAACGCGTCCAGGTACGCGCTGAGGAGCACCTCAGGCGCCTTGCGCGCCTCCCACTTGAACACCGACAGAAACTTTGTCGACCGCACGCCGCCGCCGCGCAGCGGCGGTCCGAGCACGCGCCTCGCCCTCGCCTCGAGGTCGAACTCGGGTGACGCCGCGACCGCGTCCGCGTCGAAGCGCTCGATGTCCACCGCCTCGGGGACGACGCGCAGTTTCTCGGGTCGCACGCCGGCCCTCGCGAACGTGTCGAGTCCCCACTGCGTCGGCACCCACACCTCGCGCATGGCGTTCAAGCGCTTGACGTGCTCCGGATCGAGCCGGTCAGTCTCGAACATCGTGCGGCCTACCGCTACCGCGGCGCCCGCGGGCGGGCACCGAGACGTCTCGTAAAGCGCGGGGTGCCACGCGCCGGGCTCGGAGTGGCACACCACGACCGCCCGTTCCGCCGAGGGGGTGGAAGCGCGCAGCGTCGCCTCGAGCGCATCGCGCGAGGAAGACGGAAGTCCGAAGAAGTGCTCCGGGTCCATAGCGTCACCATGATGCGTAGCACGCACCGCGACGGAGGAGTCGGAAGCGCGGTGCAGACCCAGGAGTAGCGCGACGGCCTCGCTACCGTACCCGCCGCCGGACAACACGGGGGCGAACCACCACAGCCCCAAGGACGAGCCCATCCCGGTGCGCGTCCAAAGTGCGCTTTTCTGGGCAGTGCTGAGATTTTCCAAGGCGCGGACGCGTCACCTGTTCCGAGGCTTTTCAAAAAAAAAGCTCCATCTTCCCTCGCCAGAGTACAGGCGCGCACTCGGCTGGGGAGGACCGAGCGCGTTCGGCGGCCAAGGACCCTTGACCGCAGACGATACAGAGCCGCGCGCCCGTAATCGGCACGAGACGCGCTTTCATGACGCTCTTGTTTTGAGAGGAGAGGAGGGTGCACAGAATCGAAACTACGGAGCGCGCTTCGCGTGAGCCACGATGCCGTTCGAGCTGCAGGACGACTTCGGCGACGACGATGCGCTCTTGAACGTGGACGTGGATGCCATGGCGGCCGCTCGCAGAGCGGCCCCTCCGGCGGGACCGGGACCGCGATACGGCTCGGCTCCGCCGCACGCGGCGCCTCCGCCTCACGCGCGTCACCCCGCGCAGCGCATGCCGTACCCCCACGAGCTCCCCTCCGCGCACCAGCGCGGCGGCCCCGCCGCGCCGCGCTCGACGCACGCGCACGCGCCGGGTGTCGCCCCCGACCACCGCGATTTGTCGAACCGCCCGGTGCCTTTGAACCCGCCGGAAACGAGAAGAAACCTCTCGGGGTTCAGCGGCCACGCCGGTCGAAACGGCGGGTTCAGCGGCGCGGGCGGCGCGTGGCACGAGAGCCGGCGGGCTCCCGATCCGCCGCGGTGGCGCAGCGGACACGACGCGGTGGACCGCGCGACCGCCTCGGGTGCCGTCCGAGGAGCCGCCGCGGCGGACCCGAACCAGCGCACGGTGAACCAGATGTTCGCCGCGAAACAGCCGCAGCAGCCGGGGCCGAAGCAGCGTACCCTGGACGATGCGTTCGGCGGCGACAAAAAAAACGCGCGCTCCGCCTCCGCCGCCGTCGTCGCGCGGAGCATGTCCTCCGCGAGGGAGGCCCCGCCCGCGCACCTGCACGCGCACATGCAGCCGATCGAGCTGGAGGACGACTGGAACGTGGACCGCTGGGCGGGCGCGGAGGCGGAGGCTGGTGCCCCCGCGAGCACGCCCATGGGTCCCCCCGCGGCGCGCGGGCCCGCGTCCGCGCGCGGCGCGGAGCGCGAGCCCGCGCGTACGCCGGCGCCCCTGGCGCCGTCGGCGATGGGCACGCCGGACACCTCCGGCCTTGTTCGTTGCCTGGACGCGAGCCAGGGCATGCGCCTGGACCCGCACACGGCGCAGACGTACGTGTACCCCGGGCAGCTCGTTCGGCGCGAGTACCAGTTTGACATGACGCGCGCGGCGCTGTTCACGAACTCGCTGGTGTGCCTGCCCACCGGCCTGGGCAAGACGCTCATCGCGGCGGTGGTGATGAAGAACTTCCACCGGTGGTTCCCGAGGGGCAAGGTGGTGTTCCTGGCGCCCACGCGCCCGCTGGTGGAGCAGCAGAAGGCGGCGTGCCGCGACATCTGCGGCATGCCCTCCGAGGAGACGTGCACGTTGATGGGCTCCACGAAGCGCGACCTGGACGGGACGCGAAGAACGCTGTGGCAAAACAAAAGGCTGTTTTTCTGTACGCCGCAGACCATGGAGAACGACTTAAGAGACGGCGTGTGCCCCGCGCACGACGTGGTGTGTTTAGTGATCGACGAGGCGCACAGGGCGAAGGGCAACCACGCGTACTGCGGGGTGGTGAAGCAGCTCTGGGAACGGAACGTGCAGTTCCGACTGCTGGCGCTGACGGCGACGCCCGGCCACGACGTGCAGGAGGTGCAGTCGGTGGTGCGCGCGCTCGCCATCGGGCGCATCGACTTCCGCAGCGATCAGGACGAGGACGTGCGCAAGCACACGCACAAGCGCGAGGTGAAGCTGGAGACGGTGGCCAGCACCAAGGCGAACGAGCAGGTGCTCGATCTGCTGCGCGACTGTTTGCGGCCGATGGTGAAGAAACTGCTCGGCATAGGCGCGTTCGCGGACGGCGGCGTGTACGTGCGGGGGTTCGCCGAGGGCACCACTTCAAACGTCGTGAAGCCGTACACGCTTTTAAAGGCGCAGAACGAGATGCGGGGCAACCCTCAGTGCGTGAACCAGAGCCTGGCGTTCACCATCTTCCAGAAGGCGCACTTCATCGCGAAAATCGCAGAGCTCTTAACGACGCACACGCCGCGAGTCGCCGTGGACTACGTCGGGAAGGAAGACACCAAGTCGTACGTGGGCGTTTTGTTCCGCGAGTTCCCGGTGATGCGCGAAGCGCTGGACATGCTGCGGAGCATGGCCGGCAAGGGCGCGCACCACTCGCCGAAGATGGGAAGGCTGGCGAGCATCTTAAGGAAGCACTTCGCGAAGAACGGCGAGTTCTCGCGCGTCATGATCTTCACGTCCTTCCGCGACTCGGTGCACGACATCGTGCGCGCGTGTCGCGAGATGAGCGACACAGAGACGGAGGGCGCCGACGCGTGGGACGGACCCGAATCGGACGCGGGCGCGAAGGGTCGGGGGAAAGGCACCATCACCGGTTTATTCGCGGGCGCGAACGCCGCGAAGGACGCGAACGAGATAAACGACGCAAAGGACGCGAACGAACCGCCGGAGGGCTCTTTTGGCTTGAAAAAAGCGCCACCGCGCCACCGCGTGAAGGTTGCGGCGTTCATCGGCCAGGGGGACACGAGCAAGGGCGGCGCGGGGGGCGCGGGCGCGGCGAGGGGCACGAAGGGTCAGAGCCAGAAGGAGCAGAAGAGCGTCCTTGATGCGTTCCGTTCGGGTTCGTTGAACACCGTGGTGGCGACGTCCATCGGCGAGGAGGGCCTTGATATCCCCGCGGTTGATTTGATCGTGTTCTTCGACGTGGTGGACATCATCCGCACCATCCAGCGAATGGGGCGCACCGGGCGCGCGCGCGACGGGAACGTGGTCGTGCTCGCCACCGAGGGCAAGGAAGCGCACAAGTTCAAGACGGAGTACGACAAGTACAACTACATGCTCAAGAGCCTGAGCGACCCCGCGCGAGTTTTCGACTTGTGCAACGACTGCCCGAGAATGCTGCCGCGCAACCACGAGCCGCGCGTCGAGTTTGCGGCGCTCGGACCGTCGCCCGAGGAGGTGAAGCGGCGCGACGCGCGCGAGAAGGCGAGACGAAGCGCCGAGAAGATCTCTTCTCGGCGCGGCGGGAAAGACGTGACGGAAGGAGGCAAAGAAGCCTCCGGCGTGAGGAGTAAAGACCCGTTCGCGTTCAGCGTCCGGGCGTGGGACGCGCCTTTAACGATCGTGGAGACGAGCCTGCTCGCGGCGTACGCGCACCCGCCGGGCGCGGTGAACGAGATCGACGTCGACCGCTCGGCGCCGTTCCAACGCCGCGCCACGCCGGTGTTCAACGTGCCGCACGGGCGCATGGCGGTGGCGCTCATGAAGGCTGTGAGCGCGGCGCAGGGCCTGCCTCCGCCGCGCGACGTCGCCGGGAAGGCGGTGCCGGGCGGCGCCGTCGCGCGCGCGCGCGACGCCGAGGAGGAGGCCCGGCGGAAGCGCGAGGCGGCGTTCGACGAGGCGAACCCGCCGGAGGCGCACTTCGCGCCGCCGGTGGAGTGGGACGGCGACCGCTGGGAACCGCCCGCGCGCGACGCGGACGCGGAGCCTCCGTGGTCCGACGACGACGAGGTCTGGGAGCCGCGCTACGACGAGTCGTGCGAGTACGTCGCGCCTCCGTGCGAAGACGACCTCGCGCCCGCGGAGGAGGACGCGCGCGTGGCGCCGACGGCGGCGGATCCCGTGCCCGCGGAGGAGGAGGCGCCCGCGGCGCGCGAGACGCCTCGCGCACCGACGGGCGCGACCCAGCGTCTGGACTTCTCCACGCAGCCCTGCTCGACGCAGGGCACGCCCTTTGGGTCCTCCCCGGCGCGCGCGCCCTTGGAGACCGCCATGCCTCCGTCGCAGCTCACGGCGCCTCCGCCCGCGGCGCGCGCGTCGCCCACCGCCGCCGAGTCGGCGCGGCGCCGGCTGGCGTCGCGCCAGTCGCAGTCGCAGTCGCAGTCGCAGTCGCAGTCGCAGTCGCGGCGGCTGAAGGAGAACGATCCCCGCGGCGTCGCCGGCGCCGGCGACGACGACGACGACGACGACGAGACACTCGGCGACATCGCGTTCCACATCGAGCAGAGGCGCCTGGCGGCTCTGGCGAAGCGGCGGAGCGCGAGCGCGGAGAAGCGCGAGGCGGAGAAGCGCGAGAGCGTCGAGCGCGACGCGCGTCTCCGCGCCTCGATGCCTCCCCCCCCGCCTCGCGCGTTCGCCTCGCCCGCGGCGACCGCCTCGCCCGCGGTGACGCCGGGAAGCGGCGGCGGCTGGGGCGGCGCGACGCCCGCGCGCGAGGGCGACACGAGCGGCTGGGGAGCCGACTCGATTTGGTTCGATTCCGGCGGGAAACGTCGCGACGAAACCGAAACCGACGCGTTCGCGTTTGGCGACGCGGCGGACGACGCCGATCCCGGCGCGGGGTGGGGCGCCGCGACGCAGCCCTCGCCCATCTCCCAGGACGGCGGAGAACGCGGCTGGGGCGCCGCGTCTCCCGTCGACCCCGGAACCGACCCCGTCGGCGCCTCCGGAGGGTGGGGCGCGCCCTCGCAGCCCTTCCGGGCGTCGCAGGACCGCGGCGGCGGGTGGGGCGCGCCCTCGCGGGACGCGCCGGACGATGCCGCGGAGGACGACTGGGGCGCCTGGGGCGGCGCGCGCGCCGCGCCGGCGCCGTCGCCGGCGCCCGCGCCGGGCGCCGCGCCGTCCCGCGTCGCGCCCACCCCCGACTCTGACGACCTGCGCGTGGTGAAGCGCCGTAAGCGCCGCGCGGATGACGCCCGAAACGAACACGAACACGAGGACGAGGACGACGAGCAGCCGAGTCTGAACCCGCGCCGCCGACGAGACGACGACGACGACGAAAAAGTCGTCGCCGACGAAAAATCGTCGCCGGCGGCGGCGCGCGCGCCGTCTCGTCGCGCGGCGCGCGCCGTGTCTCGGCGCGAGGCGCGCGCGGACGCCGCGAAGGCTGCCGTTTCTCGTTTCTTGGACGACGAGGCTTCCGGCGGGGACGACGATGAGGACGACGCCGAGGACGGATGGTGCACGGATGATGAGGCGTTCATCGCGCCGACGCGGGACGCGGAGGATGACGCGGAACATCGCGACGCGTACCGTCTTTTGGCAAACGAGCGCGCGATTGACGACGACGGCGATTTGGACGACTCGGGCGGTCGCCGTCGCGTGCTCGCGTGTTTCGGGCCGAGGACCGCGCGGTGTGTGCGGGATACGCCGAGCCCTTCGTTGCCCCCCGGCCAGACGCCGGTCGCGTCGCAGTACGGCGGGAGTTTCATCGACGACGACGAGTACGAGGCGGGGGACGGCGGGTGGTGACGACGGAGTAACGATCGCGAGACGACGTTCGTTCCCCGAAATTTTTGCGCGCGCGAACGCGACGTAGACCGTAGATAGACCATTCACACTTTACGATCGAGACACACAGAAAGTCTAGTCTTTCTCGCGGTCGCTCCTTTCGTCGTCGACCGATGTCGATGACGCTCCACGAAACGCGTTTCGTCGATACGCGCCTACTCGACCCGTTCCTTGGGCCCCCACAGGTCGTCGCGCCCCGCGATCTTCATGAAGTGCTTGGCGTTTGCGGCGAGGTCGGGCGAGTGGCCCATCAGGCTCCCCCCGATGAGCAGCATCAGGTCCTCGCCGTACGCCTCGTTCATCGCCGCGACGCGCTCGAGGGTCATCCCCCCCCCCGGGCTCGGGAAAATCGGCGGGAACGCGCCCATCTCTCGCGCCGCGCCGCGCTGCAGGCTCTTGCACTCCTCCAGCGAAAACCCAAACCGCCCGCCGAAGGATGGGAAAATCGTCGCGTCGGCTCCCGCCAGCCTGGGCAAGACGCCCAGTAACACCTCGTGCGAGAACCCGCCGACGCGCTGCTTGCTCCCGCCGCCCAGCATGGCGCCCAAAAACGCGGGGTGGCAGATGATGGGCAGCCCGAAGGAGTCGTCCGCCGCCAGATCGCGCATGGTGTCCAGACCGGTGATCCCGGGGATCATCAAAACCGCGCCGGCGCCGGCGTCGCGCGCGGCGTGCGCGCGCGGAATCACCAGATGCGCCGGGGCGCATACGCACGGCGCGTAGATGCACCTCCTTCCCGTTTCCGCGTTCGCGCGGGCCACCGCCGCCGCGCACGCCTTGATGCGTTCGTCGTACGGCGCCCATGGCTGATCCGCTAACCCGTGGTCGTCCTTGATGATGTCTATGCCCCCTTTCGCAAACGCGTACGCCATCTTAGCGAGCTCCGCCACCGAGCTGCCCATCGGCTTGAGCGCCGTCATGATCATCGGCCCGCGCGGGACGCCCACCAGCCTCCTGAGCCCCTCGACGCCGAACTTGGGCCCGGGGTACGCGGAAAGCACCGCGGGGGGAAGGCGCAGGTCCGCCACCATCACGCCCTCCTTCATGGAGGTGTTCCCGAAGACCACGTTGATGAGCTGCGTGATCTCGCCGCCGGCGGTGTCGGCGTGATACGAAACCTCGCACCGCCACGACCCGCGCAAGCCGGCGCCTTTTTCCAGTTTCTCCAGCCGCCCCACGACGTGCTCGCGGATCCACGTGCCCTCCGGCACGAGCTCCGCGGGGAGCTCGACGGTCTGCTCGAGGCAGATGGCGAGGATCTTCTCGCGCGCCGCCTTCTCGTCGCCCGCCACGACGTCGTACACCACCGTGAAGCGCGCCGAGTTGGCGTCCATGGGCAACGAGTGATGACCCCTCGAGTCGTACCTCTCGGAAACGCCAGCCGTCCCGGAGGACGCCGCGCGCATCTTGCTCAGGTGCGCGGGCGACGCCGCGAACATGTCGTCGAAGCGGCTCGGGTCGAGCGAGGGCGAGCCCGCGGCGCCGTACGGCGAGGCGCCCGCGCCCGCCGCCGAGCGCATCGAGCTGAGGTGCGCCGGGGACGCGGCGAACATCGCGTCGAAGCGGTTCGGGTCCGCGGGGCCCACCAGGGGGGAAGAAGCCACGTACGAGGTGTTTCCGTAGGCGGTCGATGAGGCGGAGTGCGTCGCCGCGTGGCTGCTTTGCGCGTGACTGGACCGCGTCGCGCGCATCTTGGCGAGGTCCGCGGGCGATCCGCCGAACATCTCCGCGAACGCAGCCTGGGGAGCGGGGGACACGGGCGAGCCCATGGCGCCGTTCGCGAGCCCGTTCGCGTGCCCGTTCGCGTGCCCGTTCGAGAGCGGCGACGCCGCGGAGGCGGCGCGCATCTTCGCCAGCTGCGCGGGCGAGGCGGACATCATGTCCGCGAACGCGGGGGCGAGCGAGGCGGCGTCCGCGGCGCCTCCGCGCAACGCGGGAGGCGTCTGGAGCAGCGGCGAGGTGTCCAGGTTGAGGTCGTTGCGCGCCGTGCGCATCTTCGCCAGCGCCGCGGGGGTGGCGCTGAACATGTCGTTCACCGGCGTCTTCGACATCGGGATCCGATCGTCGCGCGTCGGGCGAGGCCAAGCGCGAGGACGAGTGCTCGCGGCGACGAAGCGATCGGCACGAAAGTTTCGGCTCGCGGAGACGCGCTGAGCCACTCACCGCCACTCACGGCGAATCGAGGGCACGTTGAGTTTTAAACCCTGGTTTTCCTCGGTTCGTGATGAACGCAGGTTTTTCTCGAAACAGCACTGTCGGCGGTGCGTAGCGGCGGTGCGCGCTCATCGTGAGCATTCGCACACCGAGCAGCCTTCGACACTTCGCGCCGCGCCTCGTCGAACGCATCGCGCGTCGCGTCGCGTCCCTCGAGTCACCGGCGTCGAGACCATGCCCCCGAAAAAGCAGAAGACGGCGCACGCCGGGGACGGCGACGCCGCGTCGGACCTGTCCGCGCTGGACCCGTCGGTGTTCGCCCCCGACGTCGTGGCGAAAGCCGCGGCGACGTACGCGGCGGCGTCGCCTTTCCCGCACGGCGTGGTCTCCCCCCTGTGCGTGGACGCGTCGCTGCGCGCGGTGCAGGCTGAGATGCGCGAGCACCTCACCGCGACGTTCAAGGAGACGGACCTGTTCAAGGTTCTGCAGACGGGCGATCTCGTCACCGTCGACCGGGCCAATCCCGAGCTCGTCCCGAAGATCCCCAACCTGCTGCGCCTCCGCGCTGCGATTTACTCCCCCGAGTTCCGCGAGATGGTGCAGCGCATGACCGGCTGCGCGCCGCTGACGGACAGGATCGACTGCTCCGCGAACGTCTACCCGCGCTCCGGCCACCTCCTGTGCCACGACGACGTCATCGGCACGCGGTGCATCTCGTACATCGTCTACCTCACCGACCCCGACGACGGGTGGGACGAGGTCGACGGCGGCGCGCTGGAGCTGTACCCGGTGGAATCCCCGGGGACACCCGCGGTGGACCCCTCCGTCAGCCTGCTCCCGAAGTGGAACTCCATGGCGTTCTTCACCGTGCAGCCCGGCCGGAGCTTCCACGCCGTGCAGGAGGTGTTCGCGGACGGCAAGCCGCGCCTCTCCATCTCGGGATGGTACCACGCGGCGGCGCCGCCCGAGGGCAGCGAGCGCGCGACGCTGACGCAGCTCAAGACCCGCACGGGGGGTGGCGAAAACGGCGCGGAAGACGACGACGTCGCGGAGTTTGTGCCTTTTCCCTCCGCGATCCAGGCGGTCATCGCCGCCGCCGCGCAGGCGTCCGCGGAGGCGAAGGGCGACGCCGCGGCGAGCGAGTACGCGGGGGACGACGAGACGCTCGGCCCCGACGCCGAGGACTTACGATACTTGGCGCGGTGGGTCAACCCCGAGTATCTGGATCCGGAGAACGTGCTGAAGATCCGCGAGAAGATGGAAGAGGACAGTAGCGTGCAGATGCGCGAGTTCCTGCTCCCCGAGATCGCCGCGGCGCTGAGGATGGCGACGCGGCGCGAGGACGAAGCCGAGAAACTCGGCGGCGGTCGCGTTCCCGCGCGCTCCGCCGGCGTCGGCGGCGGGTGGGCCGCGGTCGGCCCGACGCACAAGCAAAGATTCCTGAGGTACGAAGGGGAAAGCTCCGACGCGTTGAAGCGGGCGGTGCGTGTTTCCGCGAACGACGATGGACCTGCGTCGAAAGCCGATCTTAATGACCCGAAAGGCAAAGCCCCCGCGGACGTCGCGGCGCCGCCTCTCGCGGCGCCGCCGTTGGACGAGACGGTTTCGAAACAGAGCGCGGGCTCTTTGATGCGCGCGGTGAGCGACGATCTGTTCCGCTCCGAGCCTTTCGGGCGTCTGCTCACGGCGCTCACCGGCCTGCGCCCCACCGCGCACAAGAGCGAGTTGCGGCGGTTCCGCCCGGGGCTGGACTACACCGTGGCGCACCACGGCGTTTTAACGACGGACCCGCGTTTAGACGCGACGATGTGCTTCGTGGACGACGAGGGCGAGGAGAAATCCGCGGCGTGGGACTTTGGCGAGGTGGGGGGTTTCGAGTGCTACATCGCCGCCGACGAGGACGGCGGCGCGGCGACGGACGAGGTGTACGCGGCGGCGGGGGAGGAGGACGAGGACGAACTGCTCAGCGTGCAGGCCACCTTCAACACGCTCTCGCTCGTGCACCGGGACGAGGGCCTGATGCGATTCGTCAAGTACGTCTCGCACCTCGCGCCCTCCAGCCGCTGGGACGTCGCCGCGCAGTACACCGTCGAGGCGGTGGAGGACAGCGACGACGAATCGTTGGATGACGTTGAAGGCGACGCAGAAGAAGACGAGCCGTGATGAGCGAAAAGTAGTGGTGATATGTACGAGAGACAAGAAGGCTTTTGAGAAACGCGGCTTTCGAGAGTATTCGGTTAGGGACGACATACATAAAAAACACGTCTTCTTTTTCCGGACGCGCCTGTACGGCGCGCTATTTTTTTCCGTCTCGCCCGAAACTTCGTCAGAGCGTGGAGAGCACGCTCTGGCACTTGGACGCGAGCACCTTGATGGCTTCCTTCACGAGCACGTCCGGTGGCAACTGTCCCGTGCTCTCCACGGTGAATATGAAGTGGTCCTTCTTCTTCCGCAGCGCGATCTTGTCTCCCCAGCCGGGCTCGCCGCTCAGCTCGCGCACGCGCTCGACGCACAAGTCGCACCCGCGTTCGTTTCGCACAACCACCGATCGCTTCGCGCCGCTCCCAGAGACGCCGTAGCACTTATGGTTCTCGATGGGCGCGTCGCACTGCCGCACGAACACGTCCGCGTCCTCGCCCACGATCGGCGCTAAAAACTCAACCTTGGGGACCATGCGGTACCACGCCGTCCCCACCGGCGAAAACTTAGCGTGGTCCTTGCCCAACCCCTTGACGCAGTGCGCCTCGAGCTCAATCTCCTGCCCGGCCACCATCTTGGCGAGCAGGATGTCGTCGTGCACCGTGGACACAGAGGCGGGATCGCCCGCTCCCGGACCCGCGTCCGGGCGGCTCTCCTTGGCCTCCGCGTTGGCGCGCGCGAGGTACTCGCCCTGCGCCTGCGCGAAGGACGTGAACTTGGTCTCCTCCTCGGGCGGCAGCTCCGAGCCCGCGGGGAGCCATTTCAGCGCGTCAGTGTACACCATCTCGTTCACGAGCGCGCCCGGGACGGACCCGTCGCCGCCCTTCTCGCGGTGGCATCGCACGTGCATCTTGAACACGATGGTGTTCCGCTCCGTGGGCAGGTCAGAGTCCGCGCGGAACTCGAACGCGCGCGGGTCGGCGCGGATGGGTACCAGGCCCAGGCGGTGCGCGAAAACCTCATCTTGGATGACGCTCGTGTTGTTCACCACGAACACCTTCTCGATGGCCATCGTGGGAACCTCCGCGATGAGGATCCGGCGGAACGCGTTCGCGATCGCGGGGCTTATCCCGCGCATTTCGAACTCCACCTTCTCGGCGTCCAGCTTGGTCACCTCCACGCCGAAGGACTCGCGGAAGGACTCCATCGAGAACGTGTTGTCCACCCCCACCGCCGCGTACGCGCCGGAGAAGGCGTACTCGTTGACGTGCTTGTTCTCGTCAGCGCCGCACGTCACGAACTGGCGCTGGCGCTCGAGCTCAGCCTTGACGGAGGCCATGTCGGGCTTGGCGGACGCGTCCTTCTTCTTCGAGCCCGCCATGGGAGCGTTCGCCGGATTCGCTGGATCCGCGAAAAGCAACCGCCGCCTGAGGGCGTGTCGTACCGCCGCCGGATTCGCGGCGAGTGATGCGGCGTCGCCGAGGGTCGGTGAGGCCGCGAGCGCGGCGGGGACGACCGAGACGGCGGAGTCGAGCCGATGGGCGAGCGCGTGAAGCGAGCGCCCCGAGCCTGGCGTGCGGTGCGCCCGGCGGTGTACCCAGTCGCGAGCGGGAGAGGGATGCTGTCCCCCGTGCGAAAAAGCTCGCCTGCGAGGGCGGGCGGCGAGTCCGGCAACCGGGCGCGATTTCCGGAAACTCAAGTGGCGAAAAGTCGAAAATCTTGGCGCGAAGGACGTGACTGGACGCCTTTGGCAAGGCTTCGCACCAAACGGACTCGGACTCGAACAACACACCGCGCGCGTGCGCGCGGCTGGTTTCCGAGCTTCACGACGCGCGCGACGCGTCAGAGACGCGACACCATGTCCCAGGAGGGCGGTGTCTCCGCGAGGTGCGCGGCGACGGTTCCCGCCGCGACGCGCGCGCCCATGCCTCACCCAACACCTCGTCCTTTTTTGTTATCTCGCGCACGCGCTCCCGGGATCTGTTGTCGCGCGAAAGAAAACGAGGCGGCGAGACAGCCTTGTCCGCCGACGTCTCGCCCTGGCGGCTGACACGCCCCCCTCCCGGTCGCCCCGTCCGTCCCGCCGCAGCGCGCGCGCCGTCGAGCCGCGCGCCTCGTCCAAGCGGCGCCGCGGCGCCTCCGCGCCCGAGGGCTCGAGCGAGCGCGCACCGAAAAACCGACGGGCGGAAAACGCGGAAACGACCGAGTCAGCGTCGGGGTTCGCGGCGGACGGCGCCGCGGGGTGGGCGCGCGTGCGGCGCGGAAAAATCTCTCCAAAAAAAACGCGGAAAAGCGCGCGAACGCCTCTGGTGCCGCCGCGCGACGCCGACGGCGCCGCCGGCGGCGGCGCCGCCGCCACGCCGACCCCCGTCGCCGCCTCGGAGACTCTCGACGACGAGGCGTTCGCGCGGCGGCTCCAGGAGGAGGAGAACCAGCGGTTCGAGCGCGAGCGCGCGGAGTCGCGTCGGCGCGCCGAGGCGTGGCGTCGCACGCACGAAGCGCTCACCTTCGCCGCCGACGACGCGTACGACGACGACGACGACGAAGACGACTTGTACGACGACGACGAAGACGACGACGATATCACGGGTGATGAAGACGAAGAACTCGATGGCATCGATGGTTCTCGCTTCTCGCCTTTTACGTCTGCGACGAACGCCAACGAAGCCGACGCCGCGCGCCGCGGAGCGGCGTCGAGCAGAGCGCGCGCGCGTTTAGCTAGGATGCACCGTTTTTTCGGCGCGATGCACGCGCACATCGCCGCCGCCGGCGGCGACGCGCGCGAGCGTTCGGATTTAGCCGCGCTCGTGCTGAGCGACCGCGACTTCACGGATGCGGACTACGAGCGGCTTCTGACGCTGGATAACGTCTCCGTGAAAAAGAAGGGCCTGGACGCGGATGCCATGGCGCGGCGCGGCGTCGTGACTGAAACGTGGGGCCCGCCGACAAAAACGCGGAGGAGCGCGTCGAGCCTTGACGCGGATTGCGACTCTTCTCCAAAGTGCGCGGTGTGCCTGGAGTGCTTTGAGCGCGGACAGTCCGTGAGCCGCCTGCCGTGCACGCACCAGTACCACCACGCGTGCATCGAGAAGTGGCTCGCGACACACGTGGAGTGCCCGGTGTGCCGCGTGGACCTCGCCGGCGACGAGCGGAGGTGAAGCGCGCGCGTACCATGTACCATACGTCAGCGGGGAACCGCCGCGGCGAGGACGCCGCGAGGACACGCATTAAGCGCTTTTGTAACCGTACGCGAAGAGACGATGTCTCGTTAGATAGAAGATATGTTGTTGTTTTTTCTCTTTTCTTCTTTCTGTGTCGTGTCGTCCGGTCGTTTCAAAGTCACAACGTCGCTACGCTCTTTGACTCCCAAGGACTCCCGTCCCGCGCGCGCTGTTTCTTTTTGTCGCCGCGGCCGCGTTCACTCGGGCTTCACCGCCGCCGAGCCCGCGGACGCGAGGATGATGCCCACGATGAGCCCGTACAGCGCGAGCGCCTCGGAGAAGATGAAGATGAGCAGGATGCCGGTGAACAGCTTGGGCTGCTGCGCGTTCGCGCGCACGCCGGCGTCGCCCGTGATGCCGATGGCCATGCCGGCGGCGAGGCCGGAGAGGCCGCACGCCAGGCCCGACGAGAGGTGCGCGTACCCCTGGAACAGGGTGTACCCCTCGGGGTGAACTGCGCGGGGAGGAAGGAGAGGAGAGGGGCGGGTCAGGGGGCGTTCGAGACGCTTCATCGCGAGCGCGCGCGGCGAGGCGAGACGTGCGCGGCGCGTTCGGCGGCGTTCGCGGATCTGAACGCGTCGGCACACGGGAGGGTGTCTTCGTCTTCGGGGTCCCCGAACGAGGCGTGTCTTCGCGCGTCGGAGCGACATCGACGGTAGGGATCGGGTCGCGGTGGACGCACTGTTGGTGGAGATGATGACGGCGTTGATGAGCCCGTAGATGCCGAGCACGCCGGCCATGACCACGGGCACGATCGACTTCATCACGAGCTCGGGGCGCATCACGCCCATGGACGCGATGCCGACGCCGGACTTCGCGGTGCCGTAGGCGGCGCCCATGCACGAGAACACGAGGGCGGACATGGCACCCATGAACCCGAAAAAGGGCGCCACCTGATCACCGTCGGCAGCCTGCGCGCCCGTCGCGCACAGGGCGACGACGGCCCAGAAGAGGGCGAGCCTGGTAGAGGACTGCATGCCGATACCCGTACAGGTCCTAGAGACGCGAGTCCCTTCGGTGTGCCGGCCGGCGCGAGCGCGAGCCTTTGAAAAGCAGCGGCGAGCGAGATCTGGCAGCTGCGGGCGAATCTCTCGATCACGCCCCGGCGCGCGCCAGCGAGAAAAAAGAGACCACCGCCGCGAAACTTTCGCGTTTGGCGTTTCTTCCTCCTCGTTCGCGCCGCCGGCTCCGCGACGCGTCGTTCATCGACACGAGACATACGAGACATCGTTCACGTAGACTATATGCATGTGCCTATCTGTTACCCGGTGTCGCGCGCCGCCGCCGCCTCTGCCGCCTCCGCGCGCCTCGCCGCCGCCTCGCACGCGCGCGTCGCCAAAGCTCGGAGCCGCGGGTGCCGACACATCGCGACGGCGAACGCGTCGTGCGTCGCCTCATTCGTTTCCGCCTCATTTGTTTTCGTCGGTTTAGTCGCCGCCGCGAAAGACTCGCGCACGCACGTCATGAACTTTCGCGTCGCGTCGCTGTCGTCGGTCGTTTCGGCGAAACCGTTAACGTACGTGAGCGTCTCCAGGCACCGCTCCGCTGAGTGGGGCGTTCGCGTGTGGCCCGCGAACGCGTCGGCGAGCGCTCTCTGCAGAAACCGCCATCGTTCGACGGCGACGCGCAGCGCCGGCGCGAGCGCCGCCGCGGACGCCTCCGCGTTTTCCAAGTCGCGGTCGTCTTCGCACGCCGCGCGCACCGCGAGGCGCGTCACGCCGAACGGCAGGTCCGGACACAGCAGAAGGAGGATCTCGTGCCAGTCCTCGGCGGGCGCCGTCGCGTTTTTTAATTCGACGCCCATCGCCTGAAGCACGCGACGCGCGTTGACGTGGAACGCCGCGACGTCTCGGGCAGTCGCGGTGACCTCCTGAAACGACATTCCCACGACGTGCCTCGCGGTGGCCACGGAGTGGAAGTACTCCGCAGCCGCCTCGATGTGGCGCACGGTGTCCGCGTCCCCGGCGCACGCGCGCTGGACGTGCCGAAGCGCGTTCAAAAGGACGCCGCGCACGTCGTGGGCGGACAGGTACTCCTCCGCAGACATGCGCGCGCGCGCCTCGGCCGCGGCGCGTCGCCAGCCCAACACCGTAGTCGTCCCCGAGGACGTCTCGTCGAGCCGGCCGCCGCCCACGGCGGTCGCCATGACCGGGGTCAGGAAGCACTAAGTGCGCGGGAGGAAGTGTGCCAACTTCGTAATGCACAAATCGTCGTTGTTTGTTCAGAGTTTGGGAAACGCCCCGTCACTTCAGATCGCGCCCGCACACGCGATGCGCCTCGCGCTCGTCGCCGCGCTCGTCGCGCTCGCGGCCTCGCGCGCCGAGGGTGCGCGCGGGCTCCTCCAGCCCCCCGACCCCGAGCCCTCTCGGCGCGTCCCCACGCCCATCGTGATGTGGCACGGCATGGGGGACAACTGCTGCGACCCCGTCTCCATGGGCCACCTCAAGTCCGTCATGGAGTCGCGCGTGCCCGGCCTGTACGTGCACAACGTGATGGTCGGCCCGAACCCCTGGGTGGACGCCATGGAGGGTTTCTTCGGGGACGTGAACCACCAGGTCGAGGAGCAGTGCGCGCGCCTGCTGGCCGAGCCCAGGCTCGCGGAGGGCTTCTACGCCGTGGGTTTCTCCCAGGGCTCGCAGTTCATGCGCGCGGTCGTGCAGCGGTGCGGCGGCGGCGAGCGCCCCGGCGACGGGCGTCTAAACGTGAAGCGGCTCGTGACCATGGGCGGGCAGCACGCGGGCGTGAGCGACCTGCCCGGTTGCGTCGCGTACGAGGGCAACGCCACGCTCAGCGCGTATTGCCGAGCCGCGGAGGCGGCCGTGCGGGCCGCCGCGTACTCGTTCCCGGCGCGCTCCACAGTCGTGCAGGCGCAGTATTTCCGCGACCCGCGCGATTTGGAAAAATACCTCGCCCGCAACGCGTTTCTTCCAGACGTCAACAACGAGAAGACCGAGAAGAACCCCAAATACAAGGCGAATCTTGTGCGTTTAGAGCGCCTGGTGCTGATTCGGTTCAGCGAGGACACGATCGTGGTCCCGAAAGACAGCGCGTGGTTCGGCGCGTTCCGCGAAGGCACGAGCGTGGAAGACGACGACGTCGTGCCGCTGCGCGAGTCAAAGCTGTACCAGGAGGACTGGCTCGGCTTGCGCGAGCTGGACGAATCCGGACGGCTGGTGATGTTCGACTGCCCCGGGCAGCACATGGCGTTCGGGGACGACTGGTTCTTCGCCAACGTCTTCGAGCCGCACCTGCTCGACGACGGCGATTCCGCGCGCGGACGGAGCGGCGGCCTCCTCCGACGCCGGGGCGCGGCGAAGAGCTTTTTGGCGGCGCAAGCGATGTGAGACATTTGTAGAATACGCAAAACCGAACCCGACGCCTCGTCCCTAACTCTCCTCACTCCTCGGCGACGATGGCTTCGCACCCGTTGGTCATGGTGTTCGCCCCCCCCAGCCCACATCCCGCGACGTTCTTGAACAAAGAGTCCGGACCCGTGTCCGACAGCCGCAGCACTGTGACCTCATACGTCAGCGTCGAGCCGCCGGGCACCGTGGCATACGGCGAGCGCACGGCGCTCGGTCCAAATCCAAGCTCAGGCGGCACGGACAGAACGCGCGTCCCTCCCACCTTCATGCCCTGCACGCCCTGCTTCAGCCCCTTCGGGATCCCGGGGACGGGGTCCGTCCCGGCGACGCGCACGATCACAGGCCTCGCCTCCGCGGGCTGGATGGACTGGTTGTTGCCGTTGGTGAAGTACTTGGCGCCGCCGAGAGTGGTGTCCACCATCGTGCCGTCCGGCAAAGTCGCGACGTAGTTCACGAGCAGCAGGTCGCCGGGCTTCGCGGTCTTGGAACCGAAGCCGGGCTCGTCCTTGACCACGGACACCTCCGCCGCGCGCGCCGCGGGCGCGAGCGCGCCCGCGAGCGCGAGCGTGGTCGCACCCAGCACGCCGCGGCGACCGAGACCGGCGCGCTCGGCGTCACCCGGGGCGACGCGGCAGTCGCCGGAGGGAACGGCGGAGGCGGCCGCGCGGACGGGGCGGGACGCGGACGCGCGAGACGCGCCTGCCCTGGGCGCGGCGCGGGGGATGAGCGCGACGCTCGCGGAGGTGCTCATTGAGGCGGACGGGTCACGCACCGGGCAGGTCAGAGTGAAGAGCAGATCTGCCAACTGGCATCGACGTCTGCAATTGCAAAAACTGACGCCGGAATGAATGACGTCGTGCCGAAGAATCGGCCTGGGTCTTAGTGCTCCGACCTCGTTGGATCAGTGTGCCGCGCGCGGCGACTCCGCGCGCCGTTCGCCATGACCCGGCGCGCGACGAACGTGGTGCGTCGCGTCTTGGACTACGTGCGGCGGGACCTCCGCGAGATCGTGTGGCCGAGGCCGATGGACGACCCCCCTGGGACGAGGTACATGAAAGACTTGTCCTTGCAGGAACACGCGAGGGCGTTCCGCGAGGCGCTGCGCATGTACACCGAAGGCTGGCGGTGGTACAACGGCGAGCCCGAGAAGGAACGCCGCGAGCGCATCGCGGCGGAGCGCGCTGCGAGCGGCGAAGACGCGAGCGCCTCGGGAGACTACGACGAGGCTGTGGACGATTGGAGGCCCGACCCCGACGACACCACGACGATGAAGGACGAGCTCGGTCGAATATACGGCGCGGGCGCGCGCGTGGGCGCGGACGGGTGGCGGCGGGAGCTCAGGCGATTCTACGAGACGAGAGGCGTGGCGTACATGGACGCGATGAACCAGTTCGTGGCGGGGTACAAGGAGGGCGTGGCGCAGGCGAACGAGCCTCTGTCCGAATCGGAGCGCGGGGAGCGTTTCCCCGGGGGCGGAGACGGCACGGACGCCACCGGGCGAGGAGGGGACCGGGAGAGATAGCATCAGACAGGTGTAGACGACGCATAGATAGCACCCGTCGCGTCGTCCATCGACACGCGCGTCGAGACCCGCCCTCCCCGCGCTTCCCTCACGCGCCCGCCGACGCGAACGACCGGCGCCCTCGGGGAACAACATGACGGGTGACCCACGGCGTTTGACGATCGAGACGCGCGACGAACGCGTTTTCGCGCGGCGCATTCTTCGGCGCACCCCCTCCCCCCCAGGCTTCCGCGATGGGCGATCGCACGAGCTTCGTGGGCAACCTCGCGGCGAGCGCGTTCTCCGCGTCGTTCGCCGAGGCGTGCACGATCCCCATCGACACCGCGAAGGTGCGCCTGCAGCTGCAGGGCGCCGCGGCGAAGGGTGGACCGAAGCCCAAGTACAGCGGCATGGTGGGCACGATGGCGACCGTGGCTAAGGAGGAGGGCGTCGGCGCGCTGTGGAAGGGCATCACGCCCGGCATCCACAGGCAAATCTTGTTCGGGGGCTTGCGGATCGGCCTGTACGAGCCCATCAAGAACCTGTACGTGGGGAAGGACCACGTCGGGGACGTGCCTCTTCATCTGAAGATCGCCGCGGGCATGACCACCGGAGGGCTGGGCATCGCCGTCGCGTCCCCCACGGACCTGGTCAAGGTGCGCATGCAGGCGGAGGGCAAGCTGCCCGCGGGCGTTCCGAAGAAGTACCCCAGCGCGTTCGCGGCGTACGGCATCATTGCCAAGCAGGAGGGCGTCGCCGCGCTCTGGACCGGCCTCACGCCCAACGTCGCGCGCAACTCGGTGATCAACGCCGCCGAGCTGGCGTCGTACGACCAGGTCAAGTCCTCGCTCCTCGCGGCGGGGATGGAGGACGGCATCCCGACGCACTTACTGTCGGGCTTGGGCGCGGGCTTCGTCGCCACATGCGTGGGCTCGCCGGTGGACGTCGTCAAGTCACGCGTGATGGGCGACTCGGCGGGTTTGTACGGCGGCTTTTTCGACTGCGTCGTGAAGACGGCGCGGAACGAAGGCGTCGGCGCTTTCTACAAGGGCTTCGTTCCCAACTTCGGACGGCTCGGGAGCTGGAACGTCGTGATGTTCCTCACCCTGGAGCAAGTCAAGAAGGCCATGCGCGAGCGGGACTTGTGAGTGTTTTTTAGCGGGGGAAGAAACGCACTTTTCGCGAGCGTCCCGGGCGCCCGCGCGTTTCGTTTAATAATTCTATTCGAGCTTCACCGCGCGCGACGGAGGACGCCGCTCCGCGCGACTCGGCGTCTGGCCTCATTCCGACTCGCGTCCTCGGTCTTTCCTCCTTTTTCCGTCGTACTTCTCGGCGTCGAACTTCTCGGAGGACGACGCATGCGTGGGTGCGATGAACGGGGGAAACGCGGCGTCTTTTTGTGCGCGGAGAACGACTTTTTGGCGAGAGGCGCGCGGCGGGCAAACGACGTAACGCGCGATCGTTTTCGTTCCGTGGGATATGTAGAATCCATTACACCTCACGAGCTATGACACCCCGCGAGCGGCGCCGATGAGCCCATCGCCGCCGCCGACACCGAAGTGCGATCCGCTTACTCGGAGGCGGCGCGCTTCTTGGAGACAGCCTCCGTGCCCTCGCGGAAACCGTTCTTGAAGCGGCGGGGCAGCGTCTTGAGGTACCTCATGCGCCCGGTGCCCGTGGTGCGACGTCCAATGGCCTTGGTGGACCAGTTGTAGTTGCGCTTGCGGGCGGAGGGGTAGCCGCACGCGCCGCACGTGGACTTCTGGATGTGGTACGAGCGGCGACCGCACCTGCGGCACATCGTGTGGGACTTGTTGTGACGCTTACCGAACGAGCCGGTACCCTTGCCGATTTTCCCCATGTTGTCTGGTGCTGCGGTCGGAGGAGGAGCGGGAGAGGCGGGGTCAGACGATGCACGGGGACTTTTTTGCGAGAGGGTCGATGTCCCTTCGCGTGCCGCTGCTCCGCTCCGGGCACCGCGCCGTCGCCGGAGCGAGACTCGAGCCGCCCACCGGCAGGACCAAGAGCGCGCCCGCGAGGTTGGGGAGCCGAGCGGCGACCGCGGGGAGCTCCCGCGCGCGGTGCGCAGGCTCGAAAAAAAGAGGCTCCCGATGGACACGGAAAACCCTAAAAGGCGGAAAACCTTCGCGCGCGCGGTGATGGGGGCGCCGAGCGCGCGGCGACGCGGGAGAAACCCACGGGACGCGTCACGATCGTTCGCAGCGAGCACTGCTCGGATCAACGCCGCGTCGTGTGGCCTTCGCCGCGCGTCGCCTCGCGCTCGGAGCCGCCGCCGTCCGGGTCGAAACAGCGCGCGGGATCGGCGAGAAACGCGTTGGCTGGAGCCTCGCGGCGCGCCGGAACCGGCGCCCGGCGCGTCGCGCGAGACGCGCAAGGCGCCTGGCCGCGAGGGGACACATTCAGAGGCGCGCGGTGGATGGGTCGCAAGACGTACCTTGTCGACGAGACCGTGCGACGCGCGGTGTATAAAGGGCTCACACGGTCGCGACGGCGGGCCTTTGTGAGGCATTTCTTCGCCAACCCGAGGACGGCGAAACATAAAAAAAACCGTCACGCGCCACGCGCCACGCGCCGCGCTTCGTTTTCGATCAGTCGATCAGTCTTCTGCTCGTTCTACCTAAAGCTCTGTTGAACCATGCTACCTCAACCTACGTACGCGCGCACTCGCCCTACTCCTCCCCGGGGTCCTTCGCGCCGTAGAACCCGTTGAAGTCCAGCCTGCTCCGCAGCTCGGCGAGCTCCGGGAACGACCCGATCTTCAGCTTGCTGTCCACGACGCGCAGGATGTACGACCGCGCGCGGCGGAACCGAGACGCGATGTGCTCCGCCTCGGCTTCGCTCACGGCGCCCGCCGCCGCCGACGCCGAAGTCTCCGCGTCGCGGTCCGCGCGCCGGCCGGCGGCGGCGAGGTCGCACACCGCCGCCAGCGCCGCCTTCACCTGACGCGCGAGAAGCGTCCACGTGGGGTCCGGAGACGCCAGGCACTGCCGGCAGGCGGCGTCCAGGAACGACGCGTGCGCCTCGCGCGCCGCCTCCAGCGACTCCGCGCGCGCTAGTTTTTTTTGAAACTCGCCCCAGCTCGTCTCCAGGACGCGGGACGAGACGTGCTCGTGGAGCGCCGAGACGAAGTGACGCGTCTCGGCGGCCAGCAGCCTAGCGGTGGCGCCGCCGCCGCAGCCGCCCGGCTGACGCCGCGAGGACGCCGTCCACGCGCGCGTCGCGTGCGCCTCCGCGGCGGCGCGCGAGAAACGGAGCTGCGCGAGAAACGCGCTCGCCGCGCCGTACGCCTCGGCGCTCCGCGCGGGTACGACCAGCGCTAAAGGCCAGGGCGCCTCCACGCGCACGCGCACGCGTGCGAGCGCGTCCAGCGACGACCACGGTTGCTGGTCGACCACGCCGTGTTCAGGAAGCGCTTCCGGAAGCACTTCCAGAGACACCGTCGCCGGGTCGGGGAGCGTCCCCGACGCATCCAACGACATCGCCTCCGCCAGAGCCGACTCGAGCTCCGCGCGGTCGAGCGCCTCCTCCGCGCGCGCGCGCGCCGACCCCGGATCACCCTCGGCGGCGGCTTCGGCGGCGTCCAGCCGCGCGTGCGCGACGCGCGCGAACGCGGAAGTCGCCTCGCCGGCGCCGCCCAGGTACGTCGCGCGAAGCGCCGCGAGGTAAGCGCCGAGCCCCCACGCGCCGCGCAGGCGCGCCATGAGCGCGCGCGAGAGGCGGCGGGCCCGGTCGCGCGCGGGCGCCACCGCGGCGGCGGCCACCACCGCCGCGAACGGCGTCGTCGCCGGCGCGCGCGCCGCCGGCGCGTCGCGCAGCCACGCGTCCAGCGCCGCCGCGGCAGAGAAGGGACACGACGACGAAAAAGCGTCCGTCGTCGCGCCGGTCCCGCCCGAAAACGCAGCCAGACGCGTCGTCGCGGCGGCTTCCTCGAGAAGCGGAGCGATCCCGGCGCCCGCGAACGGATCCAATCCGCCGGCGTCGCGGGGGGGGTCTCGGCGCTCGCCGTCGACGCGCACGGCGCGCGCCAGCGGCGCCAGCGGCGCGACCAGCGCGTGACTCTCGTCGTCCTCCGGGTCGTACGCTCCGCGCGTTTCGGGAACGGCGAGGGCCGAAGCGCGGCTCTCGTCGCGGCTCGCGTCGCGCGAAAAAAAAGCTATTTTTTCGGAGCGACGCGCCTCCGCCGCGACGGACGCGCCCTCGAGCGCGGCGCGCGCGCCGAGGCAAAACGAGACGCCGAGGTGTCGGCGCCAAGGCGGGAGCGCCGAGCCAAAGGCTGTCTCGTCTTCGTCTTCTTCTTCGTCGCGCCCTTGTTTTTTATCTTTTCGCCTCTTTTCGCCTTTTCGCCTCTTCGCCTCGACGCCCTCTCCGGGCCCGCGCGCGCGGAGCAGCCCCGCCGTTTTCCCAGCCTCGAGGAGCTCCTCCGCGAAGCGCGCGAGGAACTCGGGGCACTCGGGCTCGCCGAGCCGACCGCGGCGCACCGCGTACCCGGCGTGCCAGTGCGCCTCCGTGCCGGGCGGCTCGGCGACGCCCGGCCCGCGACGCACGAAGAGCTCGCCCGCGGGGTCCTCCAGCGCGCCCGAGTCCAGCCACCGGTGCAGCGCGGCGAGGTAAGGCTGCGCCGCCGCGCAAAACAGACGCGCGGCGTCCACGAACCCAACCCCGTCGTCGCTCGCGGAGGTCTGGCGCGTCGCCGCAGCGGTGCGCAACGCGTCCAGACACCGCGACGCCGCGCGCGCGGGAGACGCCGCGTGCCCGTGCTCCGGCGGCGGCGACGCCAGCGCCGCGTCGGCCAGCGCGCGCAGCGCGCGCGCGCGCGCCGACACGACGCGCATGGACGCCCTGAGCTCTAACAGGGTGGGCGCGCCTCGCGTGGACGCCGCCTGGAGCCCCGCGGCGCGAAGCAGAAGCGGCGCGAGCGCGTCTCTGATTTCCTGCTCGACGCGGCTCGTCGCGGCGGCGGCGGCGCGAAGCGTCGGACCCGAGCTCGCGTTCGGGTCGAGCGTCGCGCGCGCCAGCCTCCTGGTGGCGTCCAGGCTCGCCGCCGCCTCCCTGGCGCCCGAGAGCGCCGCCTCGAGCGCGCAGGGCGACAGGTGCGGCACGGACGCGGGGCCCGAGCTCCCGTCCGCGGGCGCGACGCCGTGCATCGCGTGCAGCGCGGCGCCCACCGCGGACGCCTCCGTGCGTCGACGGCGCGACGCCGCCACAGCCGAGGCGAGCGTTTCCCTCCCCTCTCCGCGCGCGACGCGCTCCGCCGCGCCCGCCAGCGCGTTTGTCGCGAGGTCGTCCCCGCGCGCGGCGATGAGCGCGGGGAACAGACGGCTCGCCGAGACGACGACGGTCTCGCCGGCGCCGTTGCGTTTGGGCGGCGGCGGCGCGGACGAGACAAACTTTGTGTTTTTTGTCGACCCTTGTGTCGCCGTCGACTCCGTTCGCGTCTTCTCGTCGTTCGCCTCCGCGGCGGAGTCCTCCGCGGCGACGAGCGCGTTTCCTAGCGCGCGCCACGAGAACCCCGACGACGGCGCGTTTTCGTTCGCGTTCGGATCGCTCGGATCGCTCGGATCGTTCGTCGCATCCGGCGGGCGCTCGTTCTCCTTGGCGTTTCTGGCGGCGAGCTTTGCGGCGGCGGCGACGCGCGCGGCGACGGCGTCCGCGCGCCGCGAGACGGTTTCTTCGTCGTCGGACCAATCGCTCAGCGTCGACTCCGAGTCGATCGATCTCGCGTCGTCCTCGGACTCGGTCGCGTCGTCCAGCACGGTGCTGTCTTCGTCGTGCTCGCGAGCGCGCATCGTGAGTCCCGCGTCCCGAGCCGACGAAAAGACGTTCCCGTCGCCGACGGCGCGCGCGGCGTCGACGTGCGAGTATTTCGTGTGCAGCGGGTTCCCGCTGAGCCGGAGGAGCAGCAGCATGACCCTGGCGTGGACGTCGGGCACGTCCACGTCCGGCCATGGCGTTTCCTCGAAGCGCCCGACCAGCATCTCGAGCGCGCGTTGCTTTTCGAGCTGCGCGTGTATGCCGAGACGCTCGCGCAGGGCGTCCACCTCATCGCGCACAGCCTGCGGATCTGGGTCGGGGAACGAGTGGTGCCTCGTGTGGTACAGGCAGTAGTTGTGCGCGATGGCGAGGTTCTCCTCGCCAGCCTGGACGCCGATGACGCGCTCGACCACCTGCGCGAACAGCGCGTCGACCTTCTCCGTGCGCTGCGCGGCGAACGACGACGCCATGGCGCCGACGCCGCGCGCGTGCGGCCGACTTTGAAGGGTGCATTTTGAAAACAAGCGGAAAAACCGTCGGAGCAGACGGACGACGGAGGTGCGCGTGGCTCGTCTGGTTTCGTTGAAACATATTTTGAAAGTAAAAAAAAACACCTCCGGTTCTAAAACCGCGTCTCCGCCTTTCGGCTTCGCCGGTCAACCGGTCAAGAATCCCTCCGCACCAAGAATCTGCGTCGGTTTTTTCCGGACCGGACGTTTTCGGGGCGTTTTTTCCGACGGCGTCGCGTCGGCGAGGCGTCGTGCCGCGCGCGGGTCACGCTACGCGCCGGCGAGGATCGCGCCTGACTCTCACTCGGGCATGGTCTCGTCGGATCCGCCGAACGGCGCGGGCAGGTCCTTGAACTTGGGCAGCCCGTCCTTGATCTTCCACGTCGCGGATTGGTAGTTGATGTGGAACGCGGGTTCGAAGGGACGGTCGAGGATCCCCGAGCAAACGTCCGTGAGGCCCATGCCCGGGTGATCGTTCAGCACGTTACCCTTGCACTTGACGCAGGTGGTGCGGTACGAGCCCTGGTCCTTGCCCTCGGCAGGGGCGTTGGTCACCTCCACCGTCTCGCCGGTGACGGTAACTTTGTCGCGCTCGAAAAGCGTCGCCATGTTGAGCGACCCGAACCACCTCGCGCAGTCGCGGCAGTGACACACCAGGACAGCCTTGGGGTCGCCCACCGCGGTGACCTTGACCGCGCCGCAGTAGCACGCGCCGTTGGTGACAGTTTCGCTCATGTTACAGGGAGTGGAGATGCGTCTTCGGACTCGGCGCGCGAGAGATGAATGCGCAAGCCACTAATAACGTTATGCACGAAATATCCGCCGTTTCCTGGTTTGGAGACGGCGAATCTTCGCTGAGCCGTTTCGGTTTTTCGGTTTCGCTGGGCTTCCACTCGACGTCACGTGTCGTGGCTTTTCACAGAGGGGCGAAATCGCCACGCGTCGACACTGTGCGCGGCACGGCGCTCAGTGGGCGTGGCACGCGATGGCTGACGATTTGGACCCCGCGTTCGAGTGCACCGTGTGCACGGACCTGTTCCTGGACCCGGTGACCGCGCCGTGCGGGCACTCGTTCTGCCGAAGGTGCCTGGCGCGGAGCCTCGACCACAAGCCGGAGTGTCCGCTGTGTCGCGCCCAGGTGTTCGGCGTGTTTGCGCACGACGCGAAGGTCAGCGTGACGATTCAGGAGATCATCGAGAGGCACGTGCCAGAGGATGTACGCGCGGCGCGCGCCGCGCGCGCCGCGCTCGCGGAGGCGTCCACGCTGGGCCCCGAGGGCACCGCGCCCATGTCGATGTTCGTCATGGTGGCGGTGATCCCCGAGAAGGACACCGGGATGAACCTGGTGATCTTCGAGCCGCGGTACCGGCTGATGATCCGCCGTGCGATGGAGAGCTCGCGGAGGTTCGGGATGATGGCACCCGAGAGTGACAGCGCCACGGAGGTTGAGCTCGCGCGAGTCGACCCCCTGCCCGACGGCAGATTCCACATCACCATCGTGCCCACCGGAAGACGCGCGCGCGTGGTTTCCAGCCGCGTCGACGAGAGCGGGTACCTCATCGGGCACGTGCGGGACGTGACCGACGCGAGCGACGACGTCGCGGCGGCGTACATGCGTCGCGCGGAGAGCATGATCGAGCACGGGACGGTCAGGCACCCGGGGCGGGACTTACAGGTGTTGCGCGTGCGCGAAGAAGCTTCCGACGGGGAAGAAGCCGGCGACGCCGCCGCGAGGTGGTTCGCCGAGCACGTCTGCGAGCTCGACGCGCAGATCGCGTTCGCGGTGACGTCACCGCGAACGGGATTTTGGACGTTACGCAAACCGAAGTATGTGGACGTGCGAATATTCGAGCAGGACATCTTCTACATAGCGGGTGTGCGTGGGGCTCAGTACGATCCCGCGACGGACGACCGCGAACACCTCAAAGGTTTGCCCGAGTTCCAGGAGGGGGGGTCGGGAAAGATTCCGATCGCGGACGTCTCGCTGGAAGTGTTCATGCACGAGTTTCACTCCAGCGTGAAGCGCGCCATCAAGCACTCCGAAGAAGATCTCAGTAGATTTCATGATAGATTTCGTGAGTTTACTGCAAGGGGGCTCGCAAACAAGAAGGTTTTGGAGGAGGCCATTGAACCGAGGAAGTGGGACGATCCGGATGCGGTTTCGTGGTCGTTGACTTGCGCGGAGGAGTTTTCGTGGAAGATGTGCAACGCCGTCGCGGGACTGGATTTGGTCATTCATCAGAGGGAGTTCAGCAGAAGTCGCGCGTGGTCGAGCTCGTTTTGCGCCGTCGCCGTGGGCTCGCAGAGCGTTCGAGAGCGATTGGTGCTTTGCCGAGCGCTCCTGATGCAACTCGAGCATCTCGCGATGACCTCACTCGCGGCGAGCATAGACGCAATGAGCGAAGACGAAGACGAAGACGAAGACGAAGACGAAGACGAAGACGAAGACGAAGACGAAGACGAAGACGAAGACGAAGAGGAAGAGGAAGAGGAGATGGAATTCGGATGAACGACGCGAGGTTGGCGAGAGCGAGTGCGCGCTTCGGCGCCGACAAAAAGACGCGACGGAATCGCGAAAACTTTTTCAACCGCGTAAATACGTGTACGCCGCGTTTATAGACCGACTACAAACGCTCCGCTCTCCGTTCGCTCCGGACGGTTGTCTCCTCCGCCTCACCGTCACAGCTCGTAGCCGTACGCCCTCGCCGCGCCCTCCAGGGTGTTTTGCAGCAGGATGGCGATGGTCATGGGACCCACGCCGCCGGGCACGGGCGTGATGTGCCCCGCCACCTTCGCGCACTCCTCGTAGTCGACGTCGCCGACGAGCCTGTACCCGCGCTTCTTCGACGGGTCGTCCTTGGCGTTGATCCCGACGTCAATCACCGCGGCGCCCGGCTTGATCCACGAGCCCTTGACCATCTCCATGCGGCCGCAGGCGGCGATGACGATGTCCGCGCGCCGCACGATCTCCTCCGAGTTGGGCGTGCGCGAGTGCACGATCGTCACCGTCGCGTCCCTCCGCTGTAACAGCAGCGCGGCGGGCGTGCCGACGACGTTGGAACGGCCCACGACGACTGCTTCTTTCCCCGCGATTTCGATTCCCGAGCGCTCGAGAAGCTCGATGCACCCGCGGGGCGTGCACGGCACGAACAGAGGCTCGCGGCCGCGCTGGGACAGGCGGCCGATGTTCAGGGGGTGGAACCCGTCGACGTCCTTCTCGTAGTCGATCGCGCCCAGCACGCGCTCCTCGTCGATGTGGTCGGGCATGGGGAGCTGCACCAAGATGCCGTGCACGTTCGGGTCGGCGTTGTACGCCGCGACGACGGCGAGCACTTCATCCTCGGTGGCGTCCCCGGGGAGGTCGGTGCCGAAGGATTCGATGCCAGCCTCCGCGCACGCCTTCTTCTTCGAGCGCACGTACGTCTCGGAGTCCTTGCGCTCGCCCACGAGCACCACGGCGAGGCCGGGGACCTTGCCGGTGCTCTCCTTCATCGCCGCCACCTTCGCGCGAACCTCCTCGCGAACAGTCTCCGCGATGGCTTTGCCGTCGATGATGGCGGCGTCCGCGCGCGCGGAGCGGGGGAGGACGCGCGCGGTCGCGCGGGTTCCGCGGCGGCGCAGGGGCGCGGGCGCGGAGAGCTTCCAGCCGAGGGGGGTGGTGGAAATGGCGGTCATTGCGTGCAGTGGTTGTGATGAGCGCCGCCCCGGGCGGCGGCGGTTGAGCGGAGCGAAGAGGCGGGCTGAGAGGCACTTTTTGAGGGCGGAGCATCAGAAACTGTGAGGAACTTTTTTGAACCAGTCCACGATGGCAAAAGTAACACATTGCCTTCGGGCGGTCCGAGGTCGGTGGCACAACCCGCCGCGCCGGCCGGTCGACCGTCCTCGCCGACGCTCGGGGCGCGGCGACGCGGCTTGTGAGGGATGGACGCGATGGCGGCGTCCGCGTCGCGAGGCGGGGACGCGGGACCTTCCGCTGCGCAACAGAAGGTCGATAGCAAAGTCTTGTGGCACTTCGGCCTGATGCCCACCGACGGGAGCGCATCGAGCGGCGGAGTGGTCACGCGCGTCCTTCACGTGGACGCGCGCGAGGACCGGCTGGTGGAGATCATGGACGCGCGCATCGTGCGCGTCATCGCGCTGGACGACCTCGTGAGCTACGAAGAGGAAGAGGACGAGGACGAGGACGAAGACGCCTTCTCGTTGGATGAAGACGAAGCCGCGTTGCGCGCGCGCGAGAGAGCGACGGTGTCGCTGCGCGTCCGGCGGCGACCTTTCGAGGAGGTCGAGGACATCGAGTACCGCCTGCAGAGCGTCCCGGACGCGCGCGCGTTGCGTGTGGTCCTCGCGCGTCTCTCCCGGGGGCGCGTCGAGGACGAGGACGCCGAGTTCTTCCAAGACGTCGTCCCGGGCCTCGACGCGCGGGTGCTCCGGGCGGGCACGCTGATGCGCCGAATAGGCCGCGTCGCGCTGTCGGATGCGGAAACCGCCGCCGGCCGCGGCGGCGGGCGGTGGACCACCTGTTTTGCGCTGTGCGTCCCCGGGAAGCTCATTCTGCTGGCGAAGCGACCGAAGCCGCGAACGGAAGGCGACGAAAGCGACACCGAAAGCGGCGACGGAGCTTTTGACCCGGCGCCCGCGGTGGCCACCGGGGGACGCGCTTCGCCGCTGGCGATTCACTTCGCGGCGTCGCTGGCGGACGCGCGCGTCGTGGAGCGCGCGCCGCGCTGGAACGCCGGCGGGGGGGGCGAGTTCGACCTCGTGTTTAATTGGGGGAGGCTCGTGCTCGCCGCGCCGAGAGGCGGGCGGCGCGAGCGCGACGCCTGGGTGGAGGCGTTGGAACGCGCCGCCGCGCGGACGGACGGCGCAGAGGACAGAGCGGAGAAAAGCTTTTCTCCGGAGAAGGAAAACGACGAAGAAAACGTCGTCTCCGCCGCTTTGGACGCCGCGACGCGCGCTGCTTTGGCTGAGGCGAAGCGCGTCGCCGCGGCGATGCGGCTCGATTTCGGGGACGCGCGGTCGGTTTCCGACGACGAGAACGCGGACGACGAGGAAGACAAACACTCTGCGGAACCGGAACGCGTTTTGGTTCTGGACCGGTTCTGGCGACGCGCCGCGCTCGGCGTCGGCGCGCACTTCCTCTTCAACTTTTCCGCGGAGGTCCTCCAGACCTCGACGGAGGAGTTACGGGGGAAGCAAAAACACAAAAGAAAAAAGCGCGTGCTCCTTCACGTGGACGTCGAGCGCGATGCCGTGGAGGCGTACGTGGACGGCGGACGCGGAGAAGGACGAGCGAGCCCGGGTCCGGGTTCGGTCCGATTGCGAAATTTCGTGACTCGGTCCGTGGAGACGAAAGACGTCTCCGCGGAGGCGTTCGGAGCGCGCCAACTCGTGTTGCGCGCCGCCGGTCACGGCTCTTTCCCGCGCGGCGCGGTTTTGGGACGGTTCGCGTTCCAGACCTCCGCGGACCGCGAGGTGTTCGCGTCGCTCGTGCACGACCTGCGCTGTGGGACGTACACGAGCGCGGACCACTACCAGTACCGCGCGTTGATAAAGCGCGGGTTAGAAACCGGCGTCTCGCGAGACGAAAAAGACGCGCCCGCGCGGTTCTTGGTGCTCGTGCCCGGGAAGCTGCTCGTGCTCCGCGGCGACCAAACGGGCGTGCCTCTGGCGACGGCGAGCCTCGCGGAGGGCGCGGAGGTGACCGCGCTCGCGAAGACGAAGCGGAGCGAGGAGAATTCCGAGGAGGATGAAAAACACGACGCCTCGAACGACGTCGCGGCCGCCGTCGTCGCGCTGACGCTTCCGAACGGCGACGCGTTCGCGTTTCGGTTCGCGACGCTCGAGGTGGCGAAATCGTGGGCGCGCGCGCTCGCCGAGGCGGCGATTGTGCCCGAGAAACCGGCCGTCGTCCGGGACGCGGGGGGGGGGAAGAGTGCCTTCGCACGCGCCTTTGGAGAGGCGGAAGGCATCGCGCCTTCGGACGAAAACCCGGAACGGGAAAAAGCGAACGACTCCGATTCCGGGCCGGACTCGCCGGACTCGGCGCTCTCGCCGACGGGCGTGCCCGCGTCGCCGACCGCGCCGTCTCCCCCCGCGACACAAAAGCCTCACGAAGCGGACACGCCGCCGTCGCCCCGGCGCGCGCGCGCCGCGAAGGCGCTCGTCGTCGACGCGGCGACAAGGGGGGTCGCGAACCAGATAGAGGGATCGGCGACGGAAGGAGGTCTCGACCTTAGGGACCCGGACCCGGCGCGCCGCCGCGCCGAGACGGAGGCGCGCGAGGCGTTCGCGCAGGCGGAGGCTCGCGCCGAGGCGCGCCTGGCGTCGGAGTACGCCGCGCAGGCGGCGTCCGTGCGCGCCGAGCTCGAGGCATCGGCGCGCGAGCGCGCTGGCGTCGAGGCGGCTGCGCGCGCGCGCGCCGAGGCCCGTGCCGAGCTCCTCGCCGCCGAGCAGGCGCGCGCGGTGGCCGCGGCGCGCGAGACGGCGCGCGCGTTCGCCGAGGCGAAGGCTGAGGAGGCGAAGGCTCGGGCGAAGGCTGAGGCTGAGGCCGAGGCTCTGGCTCTGGCCGAGGCGGAGGCGGCGGCGCGCGCCGAGGCGGAGGCGGATGCGTTTGCGGCGATTGAGGCTGAGGAGCGCGCGGCTGTTTGCGCGCGCGTCGAGTCTGAGCGCGCGGCTCTCGCGCGCGTCCAGGACGAGGAGGACGCCGTGCGCCGCGTGCAGAGCGAGAACGAGTTCCGGTTAGCTGTGCGCGCGCGCGTCGAGGCGGAGGAGCGCGAACGCGTGGCGCTGGAAACGAGCGCGCGAGAGAAGGTTCGCGCTCGGCTCGAGGCGGAGCGGGCGCTGGAGGCGGAGAAGGCGAGGAGGGCGCTCGAGGCCGAGAAGGCTGCGCGCGCGCTCATCGCCGCGGAGGCGCTCGAGGCTGAGCGCAAGCGCGCCGAGGAGGCGGAGCGCGTCGCGCGCCTCCTGGCGGAGGCGGAGCGCCGCGCCGCCGACGCCGAGCAGGCGGCGAAGCGCGCCGAGGCGGCGCGCGCCGAGGCGGCGGCGCGCGCCGAGGCGGAGACGCGGCGGGCCGCCGCGGAGCAGGCGGCGG
>ENA-OUOG01000579-OUOG01000579.1-marine-metagenome-genome-assembly--contig:-NODE-579-length-47849-cov-4.450013_pt1 | contig 47849 bp, 74 predicted proteins | sample MGYA00248635_ERZ508505 | MGnify/ENA primary metagenome ERZ508505 (study PRJEB26176, sample SAMN06267871) | marine metagenome | isolation source: Saanich Inlet, British Columbia, Canada | place: Pacific...
AAAAAGTTTTAAGCGGTCATTATCATGTAGGTTCAATTCAAGATAACGTACATTATCTTGGTTCTCAAATGGAGTTTTTCTGGAGTGATGCTCATGATCCAAAATATTTCCACGTTCTTGACACATCTACGCGAGAATTGGGAAGAGTACAAAACCCTCATACTTTATTTCATCGTATTCGTTATGACGATAATGGGTATGATTACACTAATTACGACGTATCTCAAGCTGATGGCAAGTTTGTAAAAATAGTTGTAATTAATAAATCTGACCTATTTACATTTGACCGATTTGTTGATAGAATACAGAATAGAAAGATTCATGATCTTAAGATTGCTGAAAACTTCGATGAGTTTTTAGGATCTAGCGTAGAGGATGAATCTGTTTCTATTGAAGAAACTACTGAATTGTTAGATACGTATATTGAAGCAGTAGAAACAGAATTAGACAAAGACCGACTAAAACTTTCTATGCGTAATCTTATGACTGAAGCACAGGCTATCGAAACAGTATGATCGTATTTACATCGTTAAAGTTTAAGAATTTCCTATCAACCGGAAATACTTGGACTGATATTAAACTAGATAAATCTAAGTCTACATTAATTGTAGGCCAGAACGGTGCTGGTAAATCTACCATGCTAGATGCTATTGCATTTGGTCTATTTGGTAAGCCACATCGCAACATTAATAAACCACAGCTAGTCAACACAATTAATAATAAGAATTGTGTTGTTGAAGTAAAGTTTGTAATAGGTAAAGCACAATACAAAATTATACGTGGCATTAAGCCTAACGTATTTGAGATTTGGAAGAACGGTGATATGATTAATCAATCATCGCATTCCAAAGAGTACCAGAAGATCCTCGAGCAAAACATCCTGAAACTTAATCATAAAAGCTTTCACCAGATAGTTGTTCTGGGCTCGTCATCGTTTGTTCCTTTCATGCAGCTCCCTGCGCAGCACCGGAGAGATGTTATCGAAGATCTTCTGGACATTAACGTGTTCTCAAAAATGAATAGCCTCCTAAAAGAAAAGACTACTACGTTAAAAGATAAAATGAAAGATTTAGCTTTTAAAATTGACGTTGAAACAAATAAAATTGCTACGCAGAAAAAATATATCTCAGATATTAAAGCTTTAAATAATTCTGAAAAGGAAAAAAAAGATTCTCGTATTAAAGAATTAAATGTCGAGGTTAAAGATTTACAAGATGAAAACGCAGCTCTATCGCAAGAAGTTGAAGACAGACAAAAACCGCTTGAAGAAGAACTCAACAAGGTACATGACAAGCGTCAATCGATTGTCCAATACCAAGGGCAGTTCAGGCAGCAAATGTCCCAAGTCGTCAAAGACTCGAAATTCTATGAAGATAACGAGACGTGTCCAACGTGCAGCCAAGATATTAGTAATGAACTCAGATCATCGAAGCTGGCTGATTCCAAAGCTAAAGCGAAAGAGCTTAAAGAAGCTATGGACCATGCCTTTGAAAAGTCGACTGATATTCAAACAAATATTGACCGGATCACAGATGAACTCACTGGAGTGCGATCGAAGCAGTCAGACATTCATTCTAACAATCAGGCAATCACCAGGATCCAAAACGAAATACGGAATTTGGAGACAGAATTAAATCAAACTGGTGATATTGAAGCAGCTAAAGACGAATTAGAAGCTTTGCAAAATGCTGCTAATGATTTTAATATGTCTAAGTTTCAGTTAAATGATGAATATGCATATAATAATGTTATGTCAGAGATGCTTAAAGACACCGGTATCAAGACAAAGATTATTAAGCAATACATTCCTGTCATTAATAAACTAGTAAACAAATATCTCCAAATATTAGATTTTTACGTTCACTTTGACTTAGATGAAAGCTTTACTGAAACTATTCGCTCACGCCATAGAGATCAGTTTTCATATGACTCTTTTTCAGAAGGTGAGAAACAGCGTATCGATTTAGCGCTTCTCTTTACTTGGAGAATGATTGCTAAAATGAAAAACTCAATATCGACAAATCTTCTTTTACTTGATGAAACATTTGATTCAAGCTTAGATCATGATGGCGTTGAGAACCTAATGAAGATTCTACATTCTCTTGATGAGAATTCGAATACGTTTATTATATCGCACAAGGGTGATATTCTTGACGGTAAATTTAAAGATAAGATAGAATTTGTAAAAGAAAAGAATTTTAGCAAAATAAAAGATTTACAAACACTGGAAAATGTAGTATAATAGTAACATTAACAAACGAGGTATATTATGGAACTGAAAGAATCAACTCTTTCTGTCTTGAAAAACTACGCTGCAATTAATCCTAATATTGTAGTACAAAAAGGCAATAAGATTAAAACAATGACTGAGGCACGTAATGTGTTGTCCTCAGCCACTCTTGAAGAAGAGTTTCCACAAGAATTTGGCATCTATGATCTTAATGAATTTTTAGGTGTTATTGGCTTGGTTGGAGAGCCACGTTTAACGTTTGAAGAAAGTTATGTGACTATCACTGATAGTAGTAACCGATCTCGTGTTAAGTATTTCTTCTCTGATCCAGAGATGTTGACTACTCCCACACGGGACGTGGCTACTCCACCAACTGATGTAAACTTTGTATTAGATAATGATACTCTAAACAAAATTAAAAAAGCATCTAGTACTCTAGGCCATACTGAATTTTCCATTACTGGAAAAGACGGAGTGCTCACATTATCTGTTATAGATAGTAAGAACACAACGTCAAATGCATTCTCTATTGATATCAGCGGAGAATTTACAGAAGAGAACTTTAACTTTATATTTGATATTAAGAATCTAAAAATGATTCCTGGCGATTATCAAGTTGGGCTATCTTCAAAACTCATTTCACATTTTGTTAACAAAGAAACCGGCATCGAATATTGGATTGCCCTAGAAAAGACATCAACCTTCGGAGTATAATATGTCAAATAAAAAAGAAGAAGAGCAAGTAGCAGATCCTCACGCTCCTATTTATGAAACAAGTAATCGCGCTTCACGTAGTATGATTGCTGTTATTGATACTATGTGTCAGCGAGGTGCCTTTAAAGGAGAAGAACTTTCTACTATTGGGCAGCTACGCGATCAATGCGTTCAGGTCATTCAATTGGCGGAAAACTATCAGCAGGAGCAAGCTACCGCTAAATAACTGTGTACTTTCCTATTGAACTGTGTTACTATATTATATTATGAAGGAAAGACTATGTCAAATGATTTTTTATGGGTCGAGAAATATCGACCTAAAACTATTTCTGAAACTATTTTGCCTCCGCAGCTAAAAGAGACGTTTCAGAAAATGGCGGATACCGGTGAATTGCCTAACATGCTTTTCACCGGTACTGCTGGTCTTGGTAAAACAACTGTTGCAAAAGCTTTATGTAACGAACTAGGCCTAGATTATATTGTAATCAACGGGTCAGAAGATGGCAACATTGATACACTTCGTGGTAAAATAAAACAATTTGCCTCAAGCGTTTCTTTACAAGGTGGCTTTAAAGTTGTAATACTTGATGAGGCAGACTATCTAAATCCACAATCAACACAACCGGCATTGCGTGGCTTTATTGAAGAGTTTAGCAATAACTGCCGGTTTATCCTTACTTGTAATTTTAAAAATCGTATTATCGAACCACTTCATTCTCGTTGTGGTGTTTATGAATTTAACACTACTAAGAAAGGAATGGCTGAATTAGCAGCTCAATTCTTTAAACGATTTATATATATACTAGGTCAGGAAAACGTACCGTTTGAAAAAAACGCTGCGGCAAATCTTGTCATGAAATACGCGCCAGACTGGAGGAGGGTGTTAAATGAAGGACAAAGAGGTGGGTTTAGCGATAGCGGCATTAATGGTAATGGTAATAGTAATGGCCTTACTTCCGTTGGTGCTCTCACCAAGCATCTAAAAGAAAAAGACTTCAAGAAGATGAGGCACTGGGTCGCTAATAATATGGACGTAGATGCTTCAACAATATTCCGCGGTCTATACGACAGTATGACTGAAACCGTAGCCAATAGATCAATACCTCAATTAGTTTTGATTTTAGCTGATTATCAATACAAGCATGCTTTTGTTGCAGATCATGAATTAAACGTTGTAGCATGTATGACAGAGATTATGGCAAATGTAGAGTTCAATTAATGTTAATACTATATACTCAACCTAGATGTCACTTTTGTGAGATTTTAAAGCGCATGCTCAGTAAGATGGATGGCGCTGAAGATTGTAAGTTTGTTGATATCACTAAAGATCCAGAAGCTAAAGCCTTTCTAAAAAAGAAAGGACATAAAACTGTTCCTATGTTATATTGGAGAGTGCCTGGACACGATATATGGATCAATAAGGACATTGATACTAAAAAGCTAACAGGTGAGAATTTAGGTCAACGGATAAAAGACGCGGTAGCAGCAACTAAGAAAAATAACTGTCTCGTGTTTGATGTCGATGGAACTATTACTCCTAGTAGAGATAAGATAGATCCTGCTTATGCGGAAGTACTATTAGAACTTTCTAAAAAGGTTGACATTTACTTTCTTACTGGATCAGACTTTGCTAAAACTAAAGAACAGTTAGGAGATCTAACTAAAGTTGTAAAGGGTAGCTATCAGTGTGCCGGCAATGAGTTATGGGTAAATGATGAGTTAGTTCAATCTGTACCTGAATTTACAATGTCAAATTCGGCGATGTTAAAGTGGTGTAAGCAACGACTAGCTGAAAGTCCATTTCCAGTTCGTACCGGTAAAAAGCATATAGACTTACGGCCGGGTATGATGAACTTCTCAATCATTGGCCGAGGATGTACTAAGAAACAGCGGCAGCAATATATTAAATATGATGAGAAAACTAACGAAAGAGAACAATTAGCAAGAGACTTTAACGAAGTATTTCGCTCATACTCTGCTCAAATAGCTGGTGAGACTGGCATTGACGTATGTGAAGAAGGAAGAGATAAAGGACAGGTGTACAAACCCCTGCAAGAAGTGTATAATAGTATTATCTTCTTTGGTGATGATACTCAAGAAGGTGGCAATGATTTTCCATTTGCTAAACAAATACAATCTTTTCCTCATCGATGCTTCCATGTATCTGGTCCTGAAGAAACATTCGAACTTTTAGAAGGAATCAAAAGATTGTTTGTAGACGTTGTAGACGAATGGCCTGGAATAGACAGTGGAGTTGAAGGACAGTTATGAACCCGTTTGATTATTTAAATTCTATTAATACAACTAAAAAAGATGTTATAACAGATGATATAACAGAAAAAGCCTATAACAGCTTTATGATAAATCGCTCACTTTCTTACTTTAATGACACTGTTGTACTAGCTAATGAGATGAATCGCTACCACCACATCGATAATAAACTACAATTCGACTTTCTTATAAATATGGTTAGAAAGCGCAAACGCTTTTCTAAATGGATAAAGCCTCAGATTGAGAGTGACGTCGAAGTGGTTAAAAAATATTATGGCTATAGTAATGAGAAAGCTCGTCAAATATTACCGCTTCTGTCACCCGAACAAATAAATGGGTTAAAGAAGAAGGTGAATAAAGGTGGAAGAACAAGCACTAGTTGAGTGGTCTCCAGCGTCTATGCTGGAAATAACTCTAAGCGAACCTGATGATTTTCTAAAGGTTCGCGAAACGTTGACACGCATAGGTGTCGCATCCCGAAAAGACAAAAAACTATTTCAATCCTGTCATATATTGCATAAGCAAGGCAGGTATTTTATTGTACATTTTAAAGAATTGTTTTTACTTGATGGTAAGAAAGCTAATCTCGAAGAAAACGACGTAGCTCGTAGAAACACTATTACGACGCTAATGTCTGATTGGGGATTAGTTGAAATTCAGAATACTGAAGAAGCTAAACTACTAGCCCCGTTAAGACAGATAAAGATTATTCCATTTAAAGAGAAAGATCAATGGGAGCTTTGTCCTAAATATAATATTGGCAATAAATGAATGATTTATACATAAGCCCGTGCAAACAAATATGTCAACTTGATAAGGTTGATAAAGTTTGCAAGGGTTGCGGTCGTACTATTGAAGAAATTACAAAATGGTCAAAAATGACCCATTACGAAAGAACAAAAGTTATGCAACGCTTAGGTTATGGGACTAGGCGTAAAAAAAATAATCGGAAATAAACATTGTATATTAAGATTATCGATAATTTTTTATCGGACCATACTATATCTAAAATTGATAAAGAACTTGAAGATATAGTATGGCCTAAACACTTTACTCGTTCTGGGTCCGACATGTATGAAAGTGCTGAGCTTGAAAAGCTACCAGTACTTAGGCAACTATATTTAAAGTATTCAAGTCCGTCTTGGTTAAAATTTTTAGAAGGTGAAATTGGAATACCAGGTATAGTTCCAGATCCTCATCTTATTGGTGCTGGCTATAGCGAAATAAGAAATGGCGGGGATCTTAAACCGCACATAGACTTTAATTGGAACGATTCAATTAAATTATATAGAGTAGCATCTTTAATAATATATCTCACAGATGATCACTTAGGTGGAGAGTTCAAACTAGAAGATAGAGAAGCTATAGAAACTAAAAGAAATCGCGCATTATTATTTGAGCACAGCGAAACTATCCGACATATGGTAATGCCAGTAAGTGGTATACGAAGAAGTGTTAGATTTTTTTACTATGCTTCAAAACTACAACCTCCTGAGGGTTATCATAGAAGTCTTTACGGTTTAGCTAACGGAATACCTTCAGATGTCGGCGAATAAATTTTATATTTGGGACATTAAATTTTATAAAGATCCCTTTGATTTTAAAAGAGGTGAAATCTGGAATAGAGATATTATTAAGTTATTAAATAATGAGGTTGAATTCTTATATCCGAATAAAACAGTTGTTAATAACAGACTTAATAATTTTTTAATATTAAATTATTTGAATATCAAAGAATTTAAGCCTGGAGAAAAAATAGGGCTTAATGAAGAAATAAAAGATTTTTGCTGTAAAAACAGTATAAGAATTGTAGTTTCGTTCGCTAGAGAACATATTCGAAATGCACGAAAACATAAACCATATGATCCGCAGAACCTTCAAAAATTAGATAATGTGTATTATATGTTTAATAAAAAATATTCTGCAAAAGGCACAGACCTCGGAATAAGTTTTTTTGACCATGCGTATAATATAGGTGACGTATTTTCGCACGATAATATTAATATTGAATACGATAAACCAATAGAAAAAACTAAAAAGTTTTCTATTATAACAGGACGACTAGGAGAAACAACCAGAGTAGATTTTGTTTTAAGACTTCTCCGCGACAATTTGCATAACGACCCAGAAATATTATTTACTAAAATTAACGGCAAAGGTATTGACTCTGAATATATTCGGAGAAAATTTCCAAAGCAACTTAAAGAAATATACGAAAAGAATAAATTGTATCTTGAAGAAGATACCTTTCTAGAAGATGATGTGAATATATCTAACCTATATAAGTCAGCTATTGAGTGGAGAGTTCCTGATATATTTTATAGTGCATTAATCAATGTCGTATTCGAAACTAGACCATATGCCTGGGCGCATGGATCTTTAACAGAAAAAACATGGAAGCCGATAATGGCAGGAATTCCATTTATATGGATATCTTTTCCACACCATATGCAGTATCTGAAATCTTTAGGATACAAGTTTTATAGCTTTATAGATTATGGGTTTGATTCTATAGAAGATGATTATACAAGGTACAAAGCTGTATATCATGAATTTAAAAGATTAAACAACTTTTCTTTAGAGCAATTAAAGGAAATGATTGATAGCGAAAGTCATATTGCAGAACATAATAAAAAAGTATTTTATAATAAAGATTATAAAAAAGAGATAATGAATGTCTTTTCTAGCATTACAAAATTTTGAAAATGAAGTAGCTGAATTTTTTGGCGCGCCATATGCCGTTGCAACTGATTGCTGTACGCATGCTATTGAAATGTGCCTTCAGCTTAAATTTTATGTACACCTGAATATACCAGCAAAAACTTATGTTTCTTTACCTTTCATGCTTGAAAAAATAAAAATGCCATATAGGCTTGTTGACAAAAATTGGATAGATTATTACTATGTAGCGGATGACATAATTGATGCCGCGCTTTATTGGGAAAAAAACGGTTACATACCAAAAACTAAAATGTGTTTATCTTTTCATTTTAAAAAACATATAAACATTGGTAGAGGTGGTATGATTCTTCTTGATAATAGAGAAGAAAGAGATAGACTCGTACGCATGAGGCATGATGGAAGATCTATATATGAAAATAAAAATTATAATGAAGAAGATATTACAGAGATCGGCTATCATTATTATATGACACCTGAAACCGCTGCAATCGGTTCTGAAATATTTAAAAAGAAAAAAGATCTAAACCCAGAAAGTAAAGGCAGTGCAGACTATCGCGATATAAGAAAATACGCGTTTTTTAAAAAAAATGAATAGCGGCTATGTACATTTGGCATAGCAACCACTATATAAATAATACGGGTGCAGAATATTCTGACCCAAATAATCTTGCTTGATCTAAGGAGATAACAATGACAGGCGCACACCAACTTTTCCCACGTTCATCTTTCGTGGGCTTCGATCATTTATTCAATGAGCTAGAATTTACAGCTAAACATTCGAATGATCATTATCCACCCCACAACATTATTAAAGCTAATGAAACAGATTATCTGATTGAATTAGCTATTGCCGGGTTTACAAGAGATGAGATCTCTGTAGAAGTTAAAGACAGAACTTTGACTGTTACAGGGGAACACGTTTCTAAAGGTAGAAACTTTATTCATCGTGGTATATCTACGAAGAAATTTAAAAGAACTTTTAGGCTGTCTGAACACGTAAACGTAAACGGAGCAGATATTCAGGATGGCATCTTGGCAATCGAATTGCAATATGTTATTCCAGAAGAAATGCGTCCTCGTAAAATTAATATTGGAAAATTTAACGAGGTCGAACATGACACAAGCAATACTAACAGCACACAGCTACTCAACGAGGGCAGTTGAACTAATTATTGAAGCGCTAAAAAGCATTTACAATAATCGAATTGAACGTAAAGCAATTCGTGAAACTGAAAAAGCTCTAAGCAATCTATCTGATTATGACTTGGCAGACATTGGCATTAGCCGCGGCGAGATCTATGAGATCGCTAGGTATAAATCGTCTATTGAACTCGTCAAAGTAAATCAAAATTTGCAAGGATGGGTTTAATGACAACAGCAGTAATGTCTACTATATTCTCGCCCTTATCGGGCTTGTGGTCTTCACTAGATCGTACGATCCAAGTTGTGGGATATTCCAAGGCGGCGGCAGAGCTAGCCAGATTGGGATACCACGAGGAGAGCAAAGCCTGTATGATGGAAATTGCCAAATTGCGTAACTAACTTATAGAGGGCTGTAATGGCCCTCTTTAACCCTAGGAGATATTATGAAAGAACAACTTGTAAAAGCAGCACGTATGCACGCCGAAGGTGAACTAGAACGTGCAAAAACAAATATTATGGTCTACATGAATCATAGTGTAGGCATTGGTGAACATAGCGATATTGTCGAAGCAATTCAAGAAGAACTAGACAAGATGGCTATGGCTACAGACAGAATTGAAATGTTAGAAAGACATTTTAGTTAAACACAAACACACACAGGAGACACACACATGTCAAATCCATTCCAAATCCGCTATGACGTATTGAACATGGCAAAAGATATGCTTGACAAAGCATATGAAAATCAGATTAACCTAGCACACCAGATGATGGACATGCATAAGGAAAATGCTGATCAGATGAGGGAAGCATATGAAAAATATATTCCCAAAGCAATTACTCCGGAAGAAATCAAAGCACAAGCTGAAAAGCTATATGAGTTTGTTTCCGAAAAGAAATAATCTTAGGATTAGGCGAATAAAAAACAAATTGGCGCTTCGGCGCCTTTTTTTGTTTACATTCCTTGCAAAGTATGATAGAATATACTTATTCGTTGGAGGTTTAATTTGTCATTTTATACATCAGTCAATCGCTATGGGTCTCAGATCCTATATTGTGGCTATAACGACAATGGCGTACGTGTCGAAAAGAAAATAAAGTTTGCGCCCACCCTTTTCATTCCAAGTAAAAATAAAAATACGGAATGGGTTTCTCTTGATGGGGTTCCGGTAGAGCCCTTAGGTTTTCCTACAATGAGAGATGCCAAGAATTTTATCGATCAATACAAAGATGTTGATGGAATGAAAATCTATGGCAACACTAATTATATTCAGCAATGCATCACAGATATGTATCCTGATGAAATTAAGTTTCGGCCTAACCAAGTTAATATCGTCAATTTTGATATTGAGGTTATGTCCGATGATGGCTTTCCAAAACCAGAAGAAGCAATTCAACCAATTATTTCTATCGCTCTAAAATCTAGTCAGTCATCAATCTATCACGTTTGGGGTTTAGGAGATTATGATTATGAAAAATGTAGTATTGAAATGCATGGTGATCTTATTCAATATCGCAAATTCGATACTGAAGAGGCTTTATTGGCTAGCTTCCATAAGTTTTGGTGCGCTAACAGGCCGGACATCGTCACTGGTTGGAACAGTCGCTTTTTCGATATTCCTTACCTTATTAATCGTATCGCACGTATTGGAACTATTGAAGCCGTAAAAAGATTATCGCCATGGAATATGGTGAATGAACGTAATACAGAAATCACAGGCCGTATGCAATATGGCTATGAGATTGTTGGCATACAACAAGCCGACTATCTCGAACTATTTAAGAAATTTGGTTATTCATATGGCGCACAAGAATCATACAAGCTTGATCACATTGCTCACGTTGTTCTCGGTGAAAAGAAGTTATCTTACGAAGAACATGGCAATCTATATACCTTGTATAAAGAAGATCATCAAAAGTTTATAGACTATAACATCAAAGACGTTCAGCTGGTTAATCGCATCGAAGAGAAGATGGGTCTTATTCAGCTGGCACAGACTATGGCTTATCGTGGTGGTGTTAATCTCGCCGATACCTTTGGCACTACTGCCATATGGGATTCTATTATCTATCGCGAGCTTAACAAGAAAAAGATTGCCATACCGCCCAACAATGAAAAGATTAAAAACCCATATCCTGGCGGCTATGTGAAAGAACCTCAAGTTGGTCTACATGACTGGGTTGTATCCTTTGATCTTAATTCTCTGTATCCAAACCTGATTGTACAATATAATATGTCACCAGAGACTCTTATAGGTCAAACAGAGCGGTCTGGTGTTGATTATTATCTTGAGCTAAACAATAAGGTTTCATCCCAACATTCGGTGGCAGCCAACGGCTCAACCTATCATAAAGAATTTCAAGGCATTCTTCCTAAGATTATTGAAGCATATTATGCTGAACGTACGCAAATTAAAAAAGAAATGCTTAGTATTGAGCAAGAGTATCAGAAAAACAAAACTGTTGAGCTAGAGCGAGAAATCAATCGATATAACAATCGCCAAATGGCTATTAAGATTCTACTAAATTCTCTCTATGGCGCGCTCGGTAATAAATACTTTAGATACTTTGATATGCGGATGGCCGAAGGTATTACCCTATCAGGCCAGTTATCAGTTATATGGGCCGAAAGAGCCATTAACAAGGAGATGAACAATGTTCTCAAAACTAGAGACGTGGACTACGTTATTGCGATTGATACTGATTCTCTCTATATTAACATGGGCGCTTTGGTAGAACAATTTAAGCCTAAAGATCCGGTTAAGTTTCTTGACAAAATTTGTTCAGAGCACTTTGAGTCTGTGTTAAGTAAGTCGTACGATAAGCTATTCGATCAGATGAATGCCTATAAACCACGTATGGAAATGGGCAGAGAGGTTATTGCTGATCGTGGTATATGGACTGCAAAGAAGCGTTATATACTAAACGTCCACAATTCTGAAGGTGTTCAGTATGCTGAACCTAAACTTAAGATTATGGGCATTGAAGCTATTAAATCTTCAACTCCTGAGGTTGTACGCGATAAGTTTAAAAAGGCATTTAAAATTATCATTAGTGGTAATGAAAAAGACACTCAGCAATTTATTACCGACTTCTATAATGAGTTTAGATCTTTACCGCCAGAGAAAATATCTTTCCCTCGGGGTGCACGTGAAGTAACTAAGTGGGCAACAAAAAAAGGTGAAAGAATCGCATATAAAAAGGGAACGCCTATTCACATCCGTGGCAGTTTGTTGTATAATGGTCTTATCGATAAATATAACTTACATAAGAAATATGCCAAGATTCAAAATGGCGAAAAGGTAAAGTTCTGCTATCTTCGAACTCCTAATCCGATTCATGAGAACGTAATTGCTTTTCCTGATTATTTGCCAAAAGAATTCGGACTAGAAAAATTTGTGGATTACGACTTACAGTTTTCTAAAACGTTTAGCGACCCGCTCAAACCGATTCTAGATCCGACTGGTTGGTTTATTAATTATGATAACTCAAACACGTTGGAGGATTTCTTTGTATGACAAACTGGCTAAAAAGACTTTTGTATGACAAATACGAAGTCACAATATGGTACAATGAAAATGATGGTACTAAGAGAACACAGTTTTTTGAACTATCAGAACTAAGTAAGATTGACCAAACATCTCTTAAAGGTAGAGACATGAAAGGTCATAAGATTAACATTAAAACTACTGATCAATTTAATTATCAAGTGAGGAAAATATACTAATGAGTGATTGGGCTAATGACATTTATATGATGCATAATAAGTTTGGCGTCAAAGAATGGTTCGATAAAAATAAAGATAATAAAGATTTAATGGCTACGTATCTTAAGTTTCGTTTATCAATGTGCCAAGAAGAACTAGGCGAAACACTAGATGCATTTGACAATAAAGATCCAGAAGAGATTGTTGATGGGCTAATTGATATGTGCGTATTTGCTATTGGCACGCTTGATGTATTTGGTGTTGATGCTAATAAAGCATGGGATGCTATCTATGAAGCAAATATGTCAAAAGAACCTGGAGTAAAACCTGGTCGACCTAATCCGTTTGGTTTACCAGACTTAATTAAACCTGCTGACTGGCAGGGTCCTGATCATGAGGGTAACCATGGCGATTTCGCTAACGCTCTTTAAGAGCGTCTTTGATAATAAAACACATCGTAGGATGGACTTCGAGAATTGGCAACAGTTCTCGGAGCTTTTCTACAAACTGTCTAAACAACCTTTAAGGGGAAAGAAAGATGCACAACTTATATCGCCAGCTGTATACGTTTCTGATACAACTAGGGCCAACAAGAATGTGGATGCTTGGGCAGGTTGGGCTGCTATTGATGTTGACGATCACGTTTTTAAGGGCAAACTAGAAGATGAACTTAATGAGCGCTTTGGTAATTACACATATGTGTGTTATAGTACCGCTAGTAGCACTCATGAATTTCCAAAGTTTCGTGTGGTTTTCCCGCTTCAAACTCCGGTTGAGCAAGATAAGATCAAGCACTTCTGGTATGCGCTCAACTCAGAGCTTGGTAACATGGCAGATAAACAGACTAAAGATTTATCTCGTATGTATTATATTCCTGCAACTTACGATAACGCTTATAACTTCATCTTCTCTAATGATAATGGCGAGTATGTTGATCCAGCCAAACTCATGGCAAAATATGAGTACGCACAAAAATCAAGCAAAAACTTTATCGACAGACTCCCTGAAGCTTTACAAAAACAAGTTCTTGAACACAAAAAATCAAAACTAGATAACACAAATATAGTATGGACAAGTTATCGTGACTGCCCTTTCTGGCCAAAAAAATTGGCCAGTGAATATCAGATTATATCTAATACGGGTTGGTATCATAAAATGTACCAGATAATGGTTGCGGTTGCTGCAAGAGCAGTCGAACGACAGTATCCGATCACGTCACATGAGATAACTAATCTGTGTCGAGAGTTTGATATGGGAACTGGCAACTGGTATGAAAATCGTCCTATGGACGTTGAAGCAGATAGAGCATTAGAATATGTCTACAAAAACATCTAAAATCGTTTTAGTTACCGGAGGATTTGATCCTATCCATTCAGGGCATATATATTATTTAAATGATGCCAAAAAATTAGGATATAAATTAATAGTTGGTTTAAATTCTGACGAATGGCTAATTCGAAAAAAAGGAAAAAACTTTCTTTCAATTGAAGAACGTAAGCTTATTGTTGAGAATTTAAAACCGGTTGATTATGTTATAAGCTTTAATGACGAAGATGGATCGGCGTGCGATGCCATAGAAAGAATATTATCTGATACTTGGGATACAGTAGTATTTGCTAACGGTGGTGATCGAAATAATACAAATACGCCAGAATATATAAAATACGAAAAACATCCTGATGTTGAATTTGCATTTGGAGTTGGCGGAAATAAAACAAACTCATCAAGTAAAATTTTAGCTGATTGGCAAAATAACTGTGTACAAACGAAATGAAATGTGATATAGTGGTCTCAAATGGAGGACACCATGCATATAAAAGAAGTATCAAAATTATTTGTTGAAGCTAATATCAGTAAACAAAAAACTTTAAATCATAAAGTTAATAGATTTCAAAAATACGTTCGCTATCCAATCGATAAAAAAATATGGGGTATTTATTTTATATATTTAGAAGATGGAAGATTGGCATATATTGGAGAAACTATTAATTGTATTTTAACAAGAATTGGTCGCCATAAAATGTCTATGAACGATCCAACCTGGTCAGGTGAGCGATCAGGATATAAGTTTGTAAAAAATGATTTACAAGATGAAGATTTTATGATAAAATATATTACAGCAGAAGATTTAAATATAACTACTAAACACGATTTGTTAGCAGTTGAAGGTCTATTTGTACAGCACTTAAAACCTATTGTATATTCGGAGTAAACATGAAAGAATCACTAAAAGTCCTGCAAGAATGTGCAGAAATTCAAGCAAGAAAATCTAACGATTATCAGAACGAAAACTCACGTATTCGTCAAGCTGATTATTATCCACGTGGCGTTATGTCAATCATGGAATTGATTAACACAAAGACTATTCGTCTATGGTCTGTACTCGAAGCTATGGAGAATGATCCTAACTATGAACCTAACTTTGAAGGCGTCGAAGACTCACTCAAAGATTTAATTAACTATTCTTCGTTTGCTGTCGCATACGCTCGTGGTAAGATTGACGGTCAAGACCCTAATCGCGATTTTTTAAATAGGACCAGAAAAAATGACCAAGGATGAAGAGATAGAAATACTAAAAGAAAACATTAAGTTTTTACAAGGGCAACTAAATGCTGCTCAAAAACGAATCAAAGAATTGTTGGATGTATAATATGAAATATTGGGTGAAAGACTGTTGGGATACAGTAATGTGCATGGATAAAAATCCATTGAAAAATATTAACGACTTGGCTACACGGCATATGATTATGCAAATATTGGCTTGGATGTGGTGTATTGTATTTGGTATTATTGTTGGCAGCTGGACAGCCTTTGGTATAAGTGCCGTTTTGCATATGTTGCTACTAGCTGCTATCGTAATAACAGTAGCTACATTTGAAACCGCTAAACGTAAACCTGAATATTTTACATCTCTTGGTCGCGCACGTGGTGGAGAGCATGATTAAAATAATTGCAGGACCTTGCCAGCATGAATCGTATGAGCAATCTTTAGAGATCGCTAATCACTGCGCAGATGTATGTTCTAAGTACGATATGGAATATTACTTTAAAGCAAGTTTTGATAAAGCCAATAGAAGCCACGCAAGTGGCTTTAGAGGCGTAGGCCAGAATCGAACAATTAACGATTTCTTGCGTATGAAAAAACAAATAATTAACTTAAAGATCTTAACTGATGTACATACAGAAGGTCAAATATCTGGTTGTCACAGAGTGGTAGATGTCTTACAAATACCAGCTTTTTTATCTAGACAAACTGATTTAATTAACGAGGCATGCAAGACTGACTGTATTGTCAATATTAAAAAGGGACAATTCCTTGCTCCTTGGGATATCGCAGGAATCTTAAGTAAATGCAAGGATGCTAAAGAAGTATGGATAACTGAAAGAGGAGCTAGTTTTGGATATAACAATCTTGTGGTCGATTTTAATGGCCTTCAGTACATGCTTGATAACTATAATGTACCGATCGTATTTGATGCGACCCACTCGTGCCAGCAGCCTGGAGGCCTCGGCAACTCGTCTGGTGGTAATCGTGACTACGTTCCAGGTCTTGCTCGTGCTGCGGCTGCTTTGGGAGTTAGCAACTTTTTCTTAGAAGTTCATCCTGACCCAGATAACGCACCAAGCGATGGACCTAATATGCTAAGACTAGATGATTTTGAAGAGGTGATAAATGAAATCGACCGCTATTCTTATACCGGCTAGGTACGATAGCAAGCGCTTCCCAGGGAAACCTTTGGTTGATCTGAATGGCAAGCCAATGATCAAACGTGTTTTTGATATTTGTAAATCGACTGGGCTTGACACATACGTATTAACAGATGATATGCGCATCTTCAATTTATTTGGTCCGGGTGAAAGCTGGATTGAGAAGACTAAAGACTTTGCAAATGGGACAGAGCGGTGCGCTGCTGCCGCAACCGATGAAAACTTTATTCAATACTTAGGAAACTACGATCGGTTTATTAATGTCCAAGGCGATATGCCAGATGTAACAGTGGATATGATTGAAAAATGTGCTGAGAGTTTGTCGTATAATTATTCAGTAAGCACTGTATATACTGACATGCCTAAAGAAATGCAAGACGATCCTAACAGTGTTAAGATGGTACATGGAGTATTAGGCGCACAACGTGACCTGCAGTTTGGTGGAGATCAATTGCTTAAGCATCAAAGATATCCAAATCAAGCATTATGGTTTGGTAGAGGACTTACAGGTTACGGAGAATGGCACTTAGGTGTGTACGGTTATGATCGCCACGCTTTAACAGCTTACCCTAACTTAAAAGTCACACAAGAAGAAACTGTTGAACAACTTGAACAACTACGATGGTTAACAAATGGGTGGCGAATTGGCGCGCAAAAGGTAAACTTTAGCGGAATAGAAATTAACACACCAGAAGATGTAAGGAAATGGAATGAAACCCTATGAATTAGAACAGCCAATTATGGATTGCTGGTCAGTATGCAATGATCTTGAGACAATGTTCAAACAGATAGGTGACGGCGAGCGTGATCCTACACATGACGAACTGATGAACGCTCTGATGGGTATGCAGCAATTGTATCAATGGAAATTTGAACAATTATTTTTTAAGTATGAACAGATATTGAAGGATCTTAGTAATGATAGCAGGTAAAGTTTGGGGAAATACTGAACTCGTAGAAGCAAATGGTGCTTTGGAGTTCCATCGTATTGAGATGAATAAAGGTGGTGTTTGTTCTAAGCATCTCCATGAGTTTAAATGGAATGGCTTTTATGTTGAGTCAGGTCGCATGCTTATTCGTGTATGGCAGAATGATTATGACTTGGTTGATGAGACCATCCTCGAGCCTGGGATGTACACTAAGGTAAAGCCTGGAGTGTACCATCAGTTCGAATGCATTGAAGATGGTGTTGCCTTTGAATTGTATTGGGCTGAGTTTAATCATAACGATATTAAACGAGAAACAGTAGGTCACGCGTGAAAGTAGGATTTACCGCATCAACATTTGATTTGCTTCATGCGGGTCATATAGCTATGCTACGAGAAGCAAAGTCTGTCTGTGACTATTTGATTTGTGGTTTACAGGTAGATCCTACGTCTGATAGACCAAAAAAGAATCAACCGGTTCAATCGATAGTAGAAAGACAGGCTCAGTTAGCAGCAATAAAATATGTCGATGAGGTAATTATTTATTGTACAGAATCTGATTTATGTGATATAATAAACATGTATCCAATTGATGTACGTATTCTTGGTGAAGAGTACAGGGATAAAGATTTTACTGGTAAGGATGAGTGTCGCAAACGTGGCATTCAACTTTATTTTAATAAGCGAGACCATAGGTTCTCGTCGTCTGATTTGAGAAAGAGAGTTCAATATGCAAATGACAGCAGTCCGTGACATTCGTCAGTATTTTATTGATGAACTAAAAGACGAAGCATATACAATTGATAAGACTGGCGCTAAGACAATAGAAATGCTTGGCGCATCTTTCATTGCTGATGAGGCAGCTATCTTTGGAACAGTCAGTTATGATTATGTTCAAGAAGAATTAGATTGGTATGATAGCCAGTCTACAAACATTAACGACATTCGTGATGAACCACCACAAGCCTGGAAATATGCTGCAAACAAGCATGGCGAAATCAATTCTAATTACGGACATCTTATCTTTTCAGACAAATATTATAACCAATATGGCTGCGTGCTGGATGAGTTACTAGAAAATCCTGACGGTCGTCGCGCTTCCATGATTTATAACAGACCGTCTATTTGGTTGGAGTTTAATGAAAATGGAAAATCGGATTTTATTTGTACTAACAGCGTCACTTACTATATTCGTGATAGCATTCTACATTCTGTAGTTCAGATGCGTTCTAATGATGTGGTGTTTGGATATAAGAACGATTACGCGTGGCAACGTGAAGTAATGAAAAGATTAGTTAGAGACTATAATGCTCTAAGCACTTATGACACAGGTAATATAATTGAAGAAGGCCACATCATCTGGCAAGTACAAAACCTGCATGTCTATGAAAAGCATTTCCACCTTGTCAAGTAAGTGGGATCATCGCTATTTGGAGTTAGCGCGCACGGTTGGTACCTGGTCTAAGGATCCTTCCACGAGAATAGGAGCTATTGCTGTTGGCATTAAGGGACAGGTATTAGCTCAGGGATATAACGGATTGCCTAGAGGGGTTTCTGATTTGGTTGAAAGATACCAGGATCGAGAGACTAAATACAAATACATTGTTCACGCGGAACAAAATTTAATTTATAATGCAACATGGAATGGTGTCTCCTTAGATCGATCTACTTTATATGTGACTGGCCTTCCTGTTTGTTCAGAGTGTGCTAAAGGTGTTATTCAAGTTGGAATAAAAAGAGTTGTTATGCCAGCTAGCGAAGACATAAAGGGATGGGGCGATAAGGCACGGTGGAACGATTCATGGGAATTGTCCGCTTCTATGTTTGAAGAAGCCGATGTGCTGTACGAGTTTATATAATGAATGTAATTACAAATCCTATATCAAATATTCCAAAGAATGAAAAGTCCCACGTACACGGGTGGACGCAGGTGTGGAGAGATCAACTTAATGCATCTATTGATCACAAATGTACGCCACAAATCACAAAGGCAGATGTGGTCTATATAGATCATGGCGCTAACTTTGGTGGTAGTTTAAATTTATTTGGCGGTGCTAATAAAGAAGTTTATGATAGAATCAATCTTATAATGTCATGCGATAATATTGTCTCGTTAGATTGGGATATGCCTGATTATGGAGAGATGCTAAAGAAACGACTTGAAGCTCCTACAACATATAAAGGCATCAATCATATGTGGTGTAATGCCGTATCTAAACGAATCAGAAGTATAACGTCTCTTAAGCAGAAAGATCTAAAAACTGATGGTGTCATTTTTGGAGACTCACATACTATCGCTTTTAGTGATTCAGGGGATCGCGTGTATAGGACTGACGGTAAGACTCTTTTTGGTAGTATACGTAAGGGACTTCGACAAGACATACAAGAACCATTGGGCCGACTTACCATATCTCTTGGCTCTATTGACATTAGGCATCACATTCTGCGTCACCCTGGCTTTTCTCTTAAATATAACATCAAAGAATATGTAAGAGAAGGTAATCAGATGGCTGACGATGTATGGTTTGCCGCTCCGGTCCCTGTAGAGTTTGAAGGAAGACGTATACCTAAATCAGGATTCTATAAGAAGACTCCATTCTATGGCTCATGGAAAGAACGTTGGGATCTTACGAACGAATTTATTGAAATGCTTTACGACGAATCTAAAGGTAAAGTTATTATGCCTCCAAAAGAATGGTATACTATGGATCCTGAAAAATACGCTAGTACGTATATGGAGCATGGTTCTAGTTTTCATATAGCTCCACCTTTTTATAGACGTAATGATTGGGGAGTATCACCACTTGGCGCATAATAATCATGTTATTGATAGAATCAATAAAGACATTAATCCATTTTATGGAGATCCAAAAGAATATTATTTAGAACTGGCTAAAGATTGGGAGGATCCTTATGGAACACCAGATGTTAGAACGCATGATAATGTTCGTGTTGTTCGCGACGATAGCTTGGTTGGTTCTAAAGTTCGCGGTGGCGATTGTCTTATTAGCAGTCTCCCTGATCATATCGATACTATCGTTTATGTTCAGCCCCGTACCGGTCTTGCTGGTGTTAGCATTCTTGATGTGGCTAAACGTCACGGAAAAGAAGTCATGCTCTTCATGCCCTCAAGTAAACGAATCAGTGATCATCAGGCCTGCTGTATTGAACGGGGAGCACGTACAAGTTTCCATAGAATAGCAGCTATGCCTAACCTTAATCTGATTGCAAAGAAATGGGCAGACGAAAGAAAGAACGCTTTCTTTGTACCGCTAGGGCTTAAACATGAAATGGTAACGGCAGGTATTGTAAAGACCGCTTCAAAGATAAGAGAACCTGAAGAAGTATATACTGCCACGTCCACGGGCGTGCTCACACGGGCTCTGCAGATTGCTTGGCCTAATGCTAAATTTACTTCGGTATGTGTGTCTCGTAACATGAAAGCAGGCGAACTTGGTATTGCAGAAGCAGTATCTGAACCATTAGCATTTACGGCTGCAGAGAAAAAAGATAATCTTCCACCATTCCCGACTATAGATACCTACGATGGTAAGGTATGGAAATATATTCCAAAGGATACAGGACGTGATATTTTATTTTGGAATGTCGGAAAAGAACCTGTATTACAAAATCAAGGATTACCAGATACAATAGATTCATACAGAGATTGGGAAAAGAATGTGGCTTAACGAAGAAGCGCTTGACGTTCTTGTAAATTACTATTATCCAAAAGCAGGCTGGTTACAAGACAATGTAAATTGGGGTCCGTTAGACTATGAAGGACCGGAAGCAAATGAAATCATTAATGACCCTCTCTTACAAAAGATTGATATCTATGATTGTAAAACAAGAAACGCTGCAGGTTTTTCAAATGTATTACAAGATCTGAGGTTCGGATCTAAAACTCCTAAATGGAGATGGCAGAAAGAAGATAGACGTAAGATCTCAGCTTCAAACGATGATATTAGTTGGTCTATTGAAACGTGGTTATATACATTTCTTTGCCATCGTATTACTGGGTCAGGAGCTTCGTTTGAAAACGATCATGGCTATCGTAATAATATAATTCAACATTGGGGTAAGCATAGAGACATTAAAGATATGGCAGAGGATTTGGTGGAGACTAAAGCCTCTGGAAAACCGTTGTTTACGTCTATCGGCAATCAACCTCCAGCTCCTAAGAAGGGAGTTAGTAATGTTGACTTTATGGTAAATGAATTGCCAGAAGTTATTAATAGATTTACAGATTTTCTTCTCTTAAAAAGAAGAGGTCATAAAGAAATTGTAGATCACCTAAATGAGCATAATAAAAAAGCAGGTCATCGTAAATTTAATTTTCAGTATGCTGCTTTCTCTATGGATTGTTCTGACTATTTCCCTGAACACGCTGATGTGGATTCTCATACATATTTAGGAAACAACGCAGTACGGTGCATGAAGAAGTTATCTAAAGGCTGGAAAGATGACAACTTCATGGATCTACTAAGAGAACGAACCAGCGGAAAGCCAAAAGATCTTGAAGACGTTATGTGCGATTTTGTTCGATTTGGACAAAACTACGTGCCGCGTGGTAATGGAACATTTGACCATATTCCTTCTACGCTGTCTAATGCGTCTGGATGGAATTCTGGATGGGAACAAAGGCAAGGAACTCCGCCTATTAAAGGTGTACAACTCGATGAATTTATGGTATAATAAACTATGTTAAAAATGACAATCATTGGCCACGGTTTCGTCGGCAAAGCAATCGACTACGCATTTCAGGATGACGTAGAAAAACAAATCATTGATCCTAAGATCGGAGTAGAATTAAAAGATGTAAAATTAAATGCCGATGTTACTTTTGTTTGCGTTCCAACGCCTATGCATAAAAACGGTAAATGCGATGTCTCAATTCTAGAAGACGTGTTAACGCAAATCAAGCATCGCATGACAGGCTTAATAGTTGTAAAATCTACGGTAACTCCTGATAAAATAGAAAAGTTATTTAGAGGTTCCTCCAAACATAGGATGATTTATAATCCAGAATTTCTAACAGAGAAAAATGCAAATGAAGATATTATAAATCCTTTTGTGCATATCTTTGGTGGAACTTATGAAGCCACAGAAAAGTTAGAACTAATCTATAAAGAATATAGCATCTGCAAACCATGTCCAGTATATCGCATGTCTGCAACAGACGCTAGTTTTGTGAAGTATGGCATCAATACCTTCTTAGCAACAAAGCTAACGTTCTTTAACGAATTCTATGATGCGGTAAAGAACTTTGGAGGGAATTATGGTCGTATCTCAAACGCAATTGGCACTGATCCAAGAATTGGGCATGCCCATACTCGTGTCCCTGGTTTTGACGGCAAGCGTGGTTTTGGCGGTGCTTGTTTTCCAAAAGATGTTTCTGCCTTCATAAACTTTACAGATCAGGCTACTCTCTTAGAACACGTCATGAATCGAAACAATCTCTATCGGTCTGAATATGAAAAAGATGATAGAGAAATCGAACAAAACATCCAGTATGATATGACTGGACAAACAGCACACGTGAATGAACGATGAAGATATTCATTACAGGTATTGCCGGATTTATTGGTTTTCATTTAGCTAGAGAACTTAAAGCTTACGGACACGACGTTTTAGGATGTGATAATTATGCTGGTAACTATGAGCCAGGATTAAAGATGAGTCGTACGGCTATATTAAGTCAATCAGGCATCCCAGTTAAAAATTCCGATATTTGTTCGCTAGGTTTTGATACTATTGAGGATAGCGATATCATCGTACACTTAGCAGCATGGGCAGGAGTTCGGCATTCGCTAGATCAACCAAATGTTTATACAACAAATAACATAATTGGTACGCAGGGCGTTATAGATATTGCTGAGAGGAATAATATACCAGTTGTGTATGCATCCTCTTCAAGTGTTTACGCTGGACAAGAACCTCCCTTTGTAGAGGATATGGAGTTTAAGCACCACAAAAATCCATACGCATGGAGTAAATATGCAAATGAATGTCAATTCAAACATAGTAAAGTACCTTCGTCAATCGGCTTCAGATTTTTTACAGTGTATGGTCCTTATGGACGGCCTGACATGGCACTTCATGGCTTTACGGACAACATTGTAAAAGGTAAACCAATAGAAGTTTTTGGTCATGGCGAAATGTCTAGAGATTTTACCTATGTACAAGACATCGTAAATGGTGTACAATTACTAATAGATAAAGTTACACGAATAGATACTCACGAAATATTTAATATTGGTAGTGGGCAAAGCGTACCGCTTATGAAATTCGTTTCTCTTATCGAAGAAAATTTAGAACGTAAAGCTGATATTAAGTATGTCGATATGCATCCTGCTGATATTCGTCATACATTGGCAGACATAACTAAAATTAAAAAGCTTGGCTACAAGCCAATGACTACTATTGAAACCGGCATCCGAGACTTTATTGGATGGTACAAAGATTATTATAAAAAAAATTAGGAGACGCATATGTCAGTAATGGACAAACTCAGAAAGAACTCTAAGTTAAAACACACGGAGGTTCTTTCTGAGTCGAAATTCTTTAATGAAAAAGAAATGATATCTACAGCAGTACCAATGGTTAATGTTGCTCTGTCAGGTTCTATTGATGGTGGGCTTACGCCCGGGCTGACAGTTCTTGCTGGACCCTCGAAACACTTTAAAACATCGTTCGCCCTGCTCATGGCCGGTGCGTATATGGAAAAAAATCCAAATGCAGTTATGTTGTTTTACGATTCAGAGTTTGGCTCGCCGCAGTCGTATTTTGAACAGTTTGATGTGGATCCGGCACGCGTGCTTCACACGCCTATTACAAATGTCGAAGAACTTAAGTTTGATCTTATTGCACAGCTTGAAGAACTTGATAAGAAAGACGAAGTAATTATTGTAATCGATTCGATCGGCAACCTTGCATCTAAGAAAGAGATGGAAGATACGATAAACGAAAAGTCTGTTGCAGATATGTCTCGTGCTAAAGCACTTAAAGGTTTGTTCCGTATGGCAACACCTTACCTTGCTATGAAAAATATCTGTATGCTTGCTATTAACCACACATACCAAGAAATTGGTTTGTTCCCTAAGGCAATCGTCTCAGGCGGCACGGGCATTTATTACTCTGCCAATAACATCTGGATCTTAGGCCGCCGTCAGAATAAAAAGGGCACAGAGATCTCAGGCTATGATTTTGTTATTAACGTAGAGAAATCGCGGTTTGTTAAAGAGAAATCTAAAATACCTATTACAGTTTCATGGGATGGCGGCGTAGAAAAATACTCTGGCTTACTTGATGTTGCTCTTGCAGGTGGATATGTTACTAAGCCTTCAAACGGCTGGTACTCTCACGTAGATCAAACTACTGGAGAAGTTGATGAGAGAAAGGTCCGTGAAAAAGACACATTGTTAGAAGCATTCTGGCAGCCTATGTTTGATAATACAGACTTTAAAGAGTTTGTTAAAAAGCAATATTCAATAGGATACAAAGAAGAAGTATCAATGGATGCAATTGTAAATGATTAATATCGATAAACTTTCAGAAGGAGTCGACTACGAGTTGATTCCTTCTCCTGAATCAGAGCAGGCATGGAACATCAGGTTTTTAACAGGACCGTATGTTGAGACTGTTGTACAGTTTGGAGCTATTAGTATCAATGGTCCAGAAGAGGCAATCAACTTTAATTTCGAAATTATTGATTCTCCGGATGACACACTAACGCCAGATAATCCTATGTTTCAGCAGATATGTGGTTTAGTACTCCACGATGTAATTGAAATGGCGATAAGCAAAGATGAATTAATAATGAATGAGAGGAAGTAATGAGAATATTAATTATGGGTTTGCCTGGTTCTGGCAAGACGCATTTAGCATTGCGACTACAACACTGGCTAGATGATTGCGCTTGGTTTAACGCCGACGCTATTCGTAAAATGGCTAATGATTGGGACTTCTCAGATGCTGGCCGAAGAAGGCAGGCCGAACGAATGAATAGCATTGCTATGTTTGAAGGTACTCGTGGCAGAACTGTGATATGTGATTTTGTATGTCCTACTAATGAAACTAGAAAATTGTTTAGTCATGAAATCATGATATGGATGAACACAATAGAAGAGGGTAGATTTGAAGACACAAATAAAATGTTTGAAAACCCAGATGATGCTACATACGTCATGAGCGGATTTAAGTCTGACGATGAAATACGACTTTTTGCAGAGGAGCTTAAGAAATCTCATGGCATTTGATTGGAAAAAACCTACAGCTCAAATGCTGGGACGATGGCAACCATGGCATAAAGGCCATACAACTCTATTCAAGAAAGCATTAGAACAAACTGGCCAAGTTGCTATTATGGTTCGTGATGTTGGTGGAATTATTGGTCCAGATGCTGGTGGTGGTCGTACCGCAAAGCAAGATGATAACCCATTTGATTTTAATTTTGTATCTGCGCAAATTATTCTTAATTTGCAAAATGAGGGATTTACAATCAACAATGAGTATGTTATAATGGAGGTACCAAACATCGTTGACATTAGTTACGGTCGTGGTGTCGGGTATACTTTTACTGAGCACGATCTCGGAGAAGAGATTCATAAGATTAGTGCTACTAATATCCGTAAAAATATGAGAGAAAGTGGTATGCTTTAATTGATTATATTTGTAAAACAAAAACTAGTAATTTTAGAAAATACTAAAACAGCTACTACAAGCTTAGTAGACTTTTTACAAGACAATAATCTATGTGCAAATTTAAGATTAAGATATGATTTTGCATCAGCAAAACAAAAAACTATTTGGGAAGATCCATCATTTTTTTACAATGGTTTTGATAACCATGTAAAATTAGAAAAAGCATTTTTTGGTCAAAAACATGTTGACTGTAAAGAATACAATGAAAAATTTAGATCTTACATAGGTTCCTTTGAAACATTTTCTTTAATAAGAGAACCTCTTGATTGGACTATTAGTTGGTGGAGAATGCTTCAAGATGATCACCAAGATTGGGACGAATATAAAGCAAGAAATACTACGTTTGAAAACTTTATTGAAAGCTTTGAAGATAGACAAACGCATTTTTTATTACCAGAAGAAGATGATCCGCCAATAGATCATATTTTTCAATATGAGCAACTTCCTCTTGCTATTAATTTTTTAGAAGATAGATTGGGATTTAATATTAATTTAGATTATTCGAATGTAAATAATTTTTCAGAAAAACCTATTATTTCAAATGAACTAATTGAAAAGTTTAAAATAACTTTTGCAGATGAATATAACTTATGGAATTCGGCGAGACGTAATGACAAACATTGAACAGACTATATTGCGAAACCTTCTGGTGGATGATAAATTTATGCGGAAGGTTTTGCCCTTTATAAAGAATGAATATTTTGAAGGCGTTTATCGCCAGCTGTTTAAGCAAGTCGGACTATACGTCCAGAAATACAATAAACTACCAACACAAGAATCTTTTAAAATTGAATTAGATGATGCTGACAATTTTAATGACGAACAATATCGACACGCTGTAGAAATACTTCCTGAGATATTTAAGACAGAAAAAATTGATGATGAATGGCTGATTGACAAGACTGAGAAGTGGTGTCAGGACAGAGCATTACATAATGCCGTAATGGAATCTATCAGTATTATAGATGGTAAACATCAAAGCCTTTCAAAGAATGCACTACCAGAGATCCTCTCTGATGCTCTGGCAGTTAACTTTGATGCAAATATCGGACATGACTATCTTGGTAACTTCAATGATCGATATGAGTTCTACCATAGAGAAGAAGAGCGCGTACAGTTTGATCTAGAGTATTTTAACAAAATTACTAAAGGCGGACTGCCAAACAAGACTTTAAATATCTGTTTAGCTGGTACTGGCGTCGGTAAGTCGTTATTCATGTGTCATCAAGCAGCAGCTTGTCTTACAGATCAAAAGAATGTGTTATACATTACAATGGAAATGGCAGAAGAACGCATTGCAGAACGTATCGATGCCAATCTTCTTAATATTCCAATCGATCAACTAGATAAACTTTCAAGAGATATGTTCTCGCAGAAAGTATCTCAACTTGCTAAACAAACAAATGGCCGATTAATTGTAAAAGAATATCCTACTGGTTCGGCACACTCTGGTCACTTTCGTGCATTACTTAATGAACTAAAACTAAAAAAGAAATTTGTGCCAGATATTATCTTTATTGATTATCTTAATATCTGTGCATCTTCGCGTATGAAAGCAATGGGAGGATCAATCAATTCCTACACATACATTAAAGCAATTGCTGAAGAACTACGTGGTCTTGCGGTCGAGTTCGACGTACCGGTCGTCTCTGCAACGCAAACGACTCGTAGCGGTTTTTCTAACTCAGATATTGGGCTTGAAGATACGTCCGAGTCTTTTGGATTACCCGCAACCGCCGACTTTATGTTTGCGCTTATATCTTCCGAAGAGCTTGAAAAAGAAGGCAAGATTATGGTCAAGCAATTAAAGAATAGATATAATGATCCAACTTACAAAAAGAAATTTGTGGTAGGTGTCGACAGATCTAAGATGAGATTATATGACGTTGATGAATCTAGTCAAACTCTTAGCGATGATACTCCGGTCTTTGACCGGGCAGAAATGAATAAACGATTTGAGGATTTTAAACTATGAGAGATGCAACCTATCAAAGCTGGGATGATAAATTTTGGCTGTTAACAAGCGATGATAAAGCAGCTTATATTATCAAAAATTTTAAACATCATTTCTACGACTCAGAAAATAACGTAAAGGTGACAGCTGGTGAAACAAACACGCATAAAGGGGCTCAAACGTATTTTCAGAAAAATGAAGCCAGAGACTTAGAAGATTTTTTAACTAGTTATGTAAACAGCAAACTTAAAGAACATAATTATCCGTTTATGTTAGATGATAATCCATTTCAAAGAGAAGCTCCAAACAGGCCAGTATTGCTAGGATCTAGATGGAAAATACAATATCAGCCTGGAGGTTGGCAAGGGGCGCATAACCATCAAACCGCTGAGGATCTAGATGTAGATGGTGAAACATATACTATGATTTCTGTTGTTACATATTTTAATAATCCAGGTTTAGCAACACAAGATGGATATCTTTATAGCATTTTCCCGGAAAAAGACGGTACTATGAAAAAAATTGAAGTAGAACCTTCAGCTGGAAAGGTACTCATAATGTCAGGTAATTTGTTTCATGGAATTTATCCTACATCAGTAGAAAGAAATATAATCGTTATGGATTTTGTAGCAAAAAGGCTAGAGCAATGAAGGTAAGATTAATTGGTTACACTCAACCACCAGAAGATATCGTCGGTCTCGACGATCTACAAGACATCGTCGCGTATTGCGCCCGTGTCTCCAACCCATCCAACCAAATCAACTCAGAGACATCGGGAAAACTCCTCGACTACCTCATCAAGCACAAACACTGGTCGCCATTCGAAATGTGCTCAGCCACGCTCGAAGTCGAAACGACGAGAGACATTGCGAGACAGTTCCTCAGACACAGGTCATTTTCCTTTCAGGAGTTTAGTCAGCGTTATGCTGATATTCGCGATCTTACTAATTCTATTGTAATTCGTAAAGCCCGTTTGCAGGATGAAAAGAACCGTCAAAACAGTAAGATCACTGATGATGTTCAACTGCATTTGGCTTGGGAAGTTCATCAGCGTGATATTTGGCAACAGGCTATGAAATCGTATAAGTGGGCCATTGATAATGGGATCGCGAAAGAACAAGCTCGAGTAATCTTGCCAGAAGGTAATACTCCGAGTCGGCTATATGTAAATGGTACGCTTCGTAGCTGGATTCATTATATCGAACTTCGCACGGCAAATGGAACACAGCTTGAACATATGGAGTTGGCAAAAGAAATTGCTAAAGTAATTACAAAAATATTTCCATTTTATGCAAATTAACTGTGTACATTGCTTTTAAAACATGTTAAGGTATACTCATATATAAAAAAATGAGGCAGTACCATGAAAAAGTTAATCGCATCAGTAATGATTAACACCATAGTTGCAACAAGCGTTATGGCTATTGGAGTAGACGCAGCAGAAAAGGTAGAACAGGAAAAACAATTAGAATGCTTAGCTCTTAATGTTTATTACGAGACACATGCTCGTAGCTTAGCCGATGCAATGGCAGTTACTGATGTTGTTTTAAATCGTGTAGAAACCACGCGCTATCCAAACACACCATGCGAGGTAGTTCATCAAGGATATAAAAAGGGTAATCGCTATTGCCAATTTAGCTGGTATTGTGATGGTAAATCAGATACTCCACACGATGATGAAGAATGGGAAAAATCACGTAAGTTTGCTCGGGACATGTATATTCATGGAGAATTTCGTGGAATCACTGAAGGTGCAACACATTATCATGCCACTTATGCTAAACCATTCTGGTCAAAGAAACTTAACCGTATTGCTCGTATCGGAGCACATATCTTCTATTGGGAAAAATAAATGAAGGATTCAATCATGACAACAGACAACTTAACTATAACTCTAGGCGATACTACATTTGATTTCCCAGAACTTGATCTAATCGACTATAAATTTGGCGAAGATGGATATATACAAGAACTAAGGGAATATATTGACTCAACGTATAAAGGTCACTATGCTACAAATAAGTTTCAATCAACTGAGGTTATTATTGCTAGAGGTCACGGAACTGGCTTCTGTATGGGTAATGTTGACAAGTATGCAAATCGTTATGGCAAAAAAGGTACTAGAGAGGATGCGCGTAAGGATCTTCTAAAAGTCATTCATTACGCGCTATTACAATTACATGTACACGATAGTCAAGAGGAAGAATAAATACACAGCTTATGGCGAAGACGGAAGAGTGATAATAATATCACACAGCCCACGTATAGTTAGAGATTACGCCGAATACGTCATAAATAATCTTGTAAACGTTGAAGCAACGTAGACACATACTGGACCCGGGGGCGGTACCCGGCGACTCCACCATAGATACATTAGCGTCTTTTGAGAGTAATAGGTCTCTGGGACAGTCTTAGGATCCTCCCTTTGTTCTCGCTAGTGTATCTTTGATGGGGTCGAAATAGGATCGACAGGTGTGAAAGTGACGTGGAGTTTACCGGCTGACTGCGAAATAGGTCAATCACTACAAATGCAAACAATAACTTTGCACCATCTGGTTACGCACTAGCTGCATAATTAAGAGGGCGGCCACTGCCTAGTAACAGAAGTGTGGCGTTTTAACTTCTTAAGGGGACAACTATGGACATTCTAAACAAAGTAAAAACATGGGCTGCTGGATTAGCAGAAGTCGGTATTAGTATCGCCGCTCTCATGATTGTACTTGAAGTATTGGGTGTGGGAACACTTCCATTCATTCCTGCTGTAAGCGTTGTGGCTAATGTAAGTGCTATGATAGCCGCATTGGGATCACAAGGCCTTGTAGGTTTACTTGCTGTTTGGGTTCTATACGAAATCTGGAATCGAAAATAACTTTCTTATAAGGGAAATAAACTAATGAAATTTGCTGCTATTACTGCTGCTGCGTTGCTGGCCTCAGCAACAACTATTCAAGCCGCCGAGCTTGGTGCTACAGGTATCTCACTTGGTGCCACAACAACTGCTGAATATAATGTCGATGTTGAAAACATGACCGTTGAACTTACTCCAGAAATGGGTTATGGTCTTTACGGCATGGACTTTACGCTTTCAACTGATCTCATGATTTACAACGACGAGTTTGTATTCATGGATACAAATCCAACACTTGACTTTAAAGTCGGTTATGGTATCTTCGATAATGCAGAAGTATATGTTGAAACTGATTATAATTTAGAAACAGAAACTCGCGGCGATGTCGTAATTGGCGCTAGCTTTTCTTTCTAATATATAGTAGAAGTATCATCCACTATCGGATGCGCGTGGGGCCAAGGTTAGCCCCACACTTTATAATTTTTCGTAAATAAGGACTGATAATGAAAAATGTTATTCTAGCCGCAGCCTTTTCCTTGGCTGCTCCTCTCGCAAATGCTACTACAATTGTTAATACCGGATCTGATTCGGGCGGGTTTAAAGCAGTACTAGATATGGTTGGTACTAAAATCGATCATGATTTTGTACAAGCTGGAAATCCGGTAGTAGCGTCTACTTACTTTGATGGTGGCGATGTGCTCACGATGTGGAGTACAGAATGGCCAGGTGATTCAGAAATGCCAACAGTGGTAATTGATGATTCAACCATCGTAGCTCTCCAAACATATGAAACAGTAATGTGCAGTCGCACATTCAACTCGGTTGATGATATGGCAGGTCAGACCGTAAAGGTCGCAACTTGGGGTGGTGTTGATGCTGTAACTAAATTTATTAATGAGTTTGGTGAAGCAAATAACGTAAATTTTGAGATTGTTCCATATGAAGGTTCAGGCGGAACAACTCGTGGTTATCTTGCTAATGATGCAGATACTATTTTTACAATTCAAACACGACAGGGAAAAATTGAAGCAGACGGAAATTGTTTTGCCTTTAGCGCAAATGGCGATCTAGACTTTGCGTTTGTTGATATGATTCTTGCTGTTAATGCATCAGAGTCTGTTGTATGGCAAGCACGTGCTGCTGTAGCCGAACTAATGTCAACTGATGAGTGGCTAGCGGCATTTGAAGGAACTGAGACTTATGTCGTAAATGACGCAAATGCAGATATGATTGTTGATAAAGTTAAAGCTGCGGTAGCTCTAAATACTCAATAATATTCTATACAAGCTTGTAATTGATTATGGGAAGACCGATATGTTTCGTACATATCGGTTTTTTCTTTTCCAGATACGAATAATGAAAAATGAAAATCCTGACTTGATAAAAAGTATTCTTCCGGTATTACAACATTATCATGTAAATGAAAATTTGAAGCAAGGCCCGCTCCCTCTACAGATTTATAATCTCCAACGCTTTTTATGGTTCCGGGTTTTAACTTAGTTTCTTTCCACAAATGTCTTTTAAATTCTGGTAAAGGCATTTCTGCAAAGACGTTAGGTAAAAATTCATTGTCACACAAATCATCGTACATAACCATGCCTTGGCCGATACGTGGATTCAAATCAATGAATTTAACTGTGTCATCAAAATAATAAAAGTCAGCAACCATTAATAGATTTTTTATTTTAAGTCCATCTACTAATTTTTGATAGAAATGAATTACGGTATGTTTTATTTTTTCTGGAACTTCATTTGTTGGTATTCCTTCAAATGAGTAATTTCTTGGTTGCCAATGCATCTCAGTCTTATTTTTTACCATTATACTGCCTTTTGACCAATAGAGAGGCGTGACTCTTCCAGAAGAATTGGCATAAGCATAAAGCGCGTATATCTCTGAGTTATCTGGTAAATGTTCTTGAACCATTAATTGGTTTTGCGTGTTGTTAAAGTCTTTATCAATCCATGTATTAAAACTTACATGCTTTAACAATTCATCTTTATTTTTAAACGCAGTATATGGAAAGTTATGATGCTGATCTTTTGTGCCAGATCCAACAACAGGTTTTACGAAAACGGGTTTATCTCTAAATACGTTTAGATCTTCAGCATTTTCAGGCAATACACTTTGAGGTGTAATAGTAAACCCCAAAGATCTGGCGTATTCATCCATTTTAAATTTATTAGTAAGTATTTCAACTGACTCTTTTGTTAGGTTATTAATTCCTAATTGCTGTTCTAATTTGTATTGTAATGGCAGTAAGCTTTCTGACATTGTAAATATTCGATCATAGTTGCCTTCGATCTTTTCAAAATCATCTTCATCAGTTATAATAGTTGACTTCTGCTGAAATTTAGCTAACGCTGTTTGAATAGCCAGGCACCGATAATATCCTCGTTTATATCCTAATATTAAATTATTCATGTGTATATCGCTATGACTCGTAATAGGTTGTTATAGAATAAATCAGTTAAAAAGAATCCATACAGAATTGGGAATGTTTCCCACTTTCTTATAAGAAATCCAATTCCAGTTGTGACTATCAGACATGTTATTATCCAAAATTTTATTGGGTATATGTATATGCTCATAACAGAGATGAACACAAAAATGCCAATAATAAAATAGCGCTTATATCTTTTATATAGATCCGCAATATATCCTAGTTGATTAAAATACAACCATGATAAAACTAGGCATGCTACTAATACGATTGGAATATAATATAGTACGTCTTGTAGCATGTAAATGTTTTCTAAATCAAAAGTAAATCCACGAGTAACTACAAGATAATATATTAGTACTTCACTTCCAACAATCGGTATTCCTAAAATAATAAGCGGAAGAAGAGAACTCAATGCTCCACTATTATTAGCAGCTTCTGCTGCAGCTATTTTATCTATGTCCTTCTTCATAAAATTAGCGCTCAGATAGCTGCCTAAAACATTTGTAATTCCAGGAACTAAGCCACACCAAAATCCTACAAAACTACCGGTGGCCGTAGCTTTCCAAGTACTTAGATCGTACGCAAACTTTGTAATTTTATTTTTACCAGTAAAATCTTTCTCAGCAAACTTAAGTAACTCAGGAACAATATAGAGACCAATCATGATTGTACTAAAAGGTATTCCAAGAGTTAGATACGTAAATCCAAAAGTACCCCATGTTTCTTTTGTTAGATTATCATATCCGATCTTGGCCAATATTCCACCAAGAATAAAAAGTACTATAGTTTTCCAATAGGCTTGCTTTGTCATTATTGTTAGGAATACAATAGCAATGCTGATAACAATTAATTGAATTGTAGAGTTGTAGAATTTAAATAGCTGAAATATAAATGGAAGTGATATTAGAAATACCACGATTGCAAAAATAGATCCTATCGTACTTGATATTGCATTACTACTTACAGCATAATGTCCTTTACCTTCTAGAAACATTTTATGGCCGTATCTTGCAGTAGTTACAGCTCCCGCATCTCCTGGTATTCCATAGAGAATAGCAGTTACACTGTTTGTATAGTTTGATGTAATAAGCAAAGCCACATAAAATATCATAATCCCAATTGGATCAAATGTGGCAAGTATGGGATAAAGTGTGGCAATTGCTAGGAAAGGACCGGCGCCTGGAATAATGCCAAAGACTGTTCCGGCAATAATGCCGAATAGCGCATAAATCAACTAACTAGTCCAGCGTCCTGCATATATAGAAAAAGATCCTTGTCAAACGCTAAACAAATTACTAAGATGATTACTCCATCTTGTGTTGAATGAACGCTATGGCGTTTGTTAGCATTAAAATACCATAGTGAACCAGGATTACACTTTACAATTTTATCGTCGTAAATCCATTTAAAATTATATTCATCACAATCGATAAACGCAGTTAGTCTTACTTCATCATATGATAAGTCTGATTTGTTTATATCATGATGATCTGGGAAAAAGCTACCGCGGTCCATTCTCAGAAAGTGGCACCGTGTTACCCATTGTTTCCATGGTTCGAGAAGTTCAGATATATATTTACTCTCGGTCCACACGCGGGTAGGAGTTACAATGTCGTGGTTTGTTAATACCTCACCAGTTTGATGTTCCCAGTCTTTTAAACTTGTAAGATCTGGAATGCCACTAAGTCCACCATCTAAACTAGTTACGCTTAAGCCCCAGCGGTTGTTTGGTTTCTTAGGATTATATCGTACCCAATCATTTTCAAACGGCTTAAGCTCTTCTTTAATCAGCTCTGAGTTAAATCCGTGAAACTCCTGCCAGTCAGACATTGTCTGGAGTCTGTTCCAATAAATTATTTCTTCTAATCGTTCTTCGCTAATTGTCATATTTCACCAAATAATTATTTCATCTTTTAACTAACTCTAGTACTATATATCAAATTTAATTATACTTCTATTAAGTTGAGTATTAGGAGTAATCATATCCTTATCGTTATTTTTTATTTTCTTGCAAAACAGTTTGCACACACTTGGACAAGTATCATAGTCTGATAAATTTTCAAGTGTGAAATTTGCAAAATATTTCTTAAAATTTTCAGTATTATTATCTTTAATGTTAATCGGCGACCATCGGGTGTTGGGCCCATGATCAGCCCACCAACAACAAGGATAGTAATCTCCAAATGCATCTATATAATGCATATCGCCCGTATGACAAAATGGACTAAGTGCTTCTTCATACTCTACTTTAATATTTTGGAACCATTCTGGATTATCATACTCTTTTATATTTAACTTAGGATCTAATTCTCTTGTACGTTGTATTCTAAAAGCGTTTATACCAATCTTTTTTGCAAGCGCGTTTGCTTGCTCAACTTGATGGTAGTTGTGTTCAAATACAATATATTTCCATTCTATTTCGCACTTGCGTTTCTTTTTTGCGATCAGCTCAAACAGTTGTTGGATCTTATTCCAATTACTATTAACCCGGTACAAATGGTTAGTGTCTTGTAGACCATCAATACTTAATGTAATCTGAGAATTACTAGGCCAGGTATCTAATACACGCTCCCAAAATGGCAAACTTTGCATACCGCTAGTAGTTACATTTAAATTCTGCGCATCAAAAAAATGTTCACTTATGTTATGGAACTGTGGATGATAGATCGGATCGCCTAAACTGCCTTGAAAGAAAATATATTTAATTTCAGGAATTGTTTCTTTAGGAAAGAAGTCCTTTAAGTCATTAATATCAATGTCTAGCTTAGGATCTTTTACCATTGTATTGAAATGAGTTGTCCGTGGACATGCCGGGCATGCTAACGGGCAGCGCCTTGTTAATTCGAAGTGCCACCCTATATAATCTTTAAACATAAAAATTATAAGCCTTTGCTTTTAAACGAAAACTATTTTCGCAAAAAGCGAAATTAACTGTGTACATTACCTTTTAGATAGTGTATAGTGTATATATCAAATGAGGAGATAACCATGTTATTATCAAACGGTGCAATGATCAAGAATGACGTAATCGAAGCTTTTAACAAAGCTACTACGAATCCTGAGAATATTAATTCGTCGGGTGGTATTAACTGGAACTTTGTTGACGCTGACCTAAACTTAGAACTTTCGCTGTGGTACACTTCAGAATATTTGTATGAGTGCTTTGAAGTTTTAGTCGATAACTTTTTTGGAGAAACAGTATAATGGAACGTGGATTTGAAATGGCTGTAGATGAAATAGAACGCCTATATTCCGAGAATGTTAAAGGTGTACAGGAAGAGACTGTACGGAAAGAGATGAAAGCTTGGGCTATATCAAATGGGATGATAACCGCCGAGTATAAAGATATCGTTAGCGCCCACGCTAAGGCTCGTGGTTGGACTCAAGAGGGTTTTACGGGAATGGAAGTTTATGATCCTTTTTGGGATTGGCAAGAGGATTAATAGTTTGGTTCCTTAGCTCAGCTGGATAGAGCAGCCGCCTTCTAAGCGGCAGGTCATAGGTTCGAATCCTATAGGGACCGCCAACACACTCCTCTAGCTCAATTGGTTAGAGCAGAGCGCTCATAACGCTTTGGTTACAGGTTCGAGTCCTGTGGGGAGTACCAGAAAACCCTAGTCGTTTTAATCCCGTACGGGGCGTCTAGGTCGGTCAGTCACTGGTACCGAAAACCCAGTCGGTTGTTGCATACGTTAAATGCAAATAAGGGGAGGGGCACTGCAGAAAGCCTCTCCCACGAAAACTATTTTGATCAGCGTCCATGTAGAGGGGACCGGGCCTGAAAGCATTTTACTAGTTTTAATCAAACTAGAGCGGCAACGTCAATAAGGCCGTGCGGAGAGATTGGAAATACTAGGGGCGCTGATCAAAATAGTTTTGAGGTTATGATGGTTAATGAAGAAATAAGAAATAGGATTCGCTTGTCAGTCGCAGCTTACGCTTACGAGTACAAAGACGATCCTGTAATGTCTGATGCTGAGTTCGATGAGCTATCTCAGAAGATTAATCCAGCTGAGAAGACCGGCAATCGTAAGTTAGACAACTTCTTTAAAAAACATTTCCAACCTGATACTGGCATGTGGGTACGACGTCATCCAGAAAAAAACAAGTTGGATTACATCTATAGGAATTATTATGACACGAACAATACACTATGTGGGATTCAGGGGTGATGAATACGTGAGAGCTCGTAGGATCTTCGGTGGACCTATCTACATTCACCTTCATTACGATGAGCGAGTATTCACCGAAGTTGGTGAAGATGACGTAGTCATCTTTGGTCCTAAATACCATTTCGTTGACTACGTCGACGATGTTTCTAGGCGGGTTTAATCAAAGTGCCCGCCTAGCACTGCTACGCGTGAGACCTCTTCATCAAGCATTTCTATTTCTCTTAATTGGTAAGCTTGCTCGAATCCGGTTTCATATTCGGTTAAACATTGCGATTCATTGTTCCATAATCTTTTAAAATAGCTTTCATAGTAACCTTCAACGATATCGTCCGGTTCGGTTTTAGGAATAAGATGACCTTTAACCATCCAAAACAAACGATTAGCTTCTTTGCGTTTCCATGGGCTGCACATTTTGTCACACCTTTTGTTTAAGATGTAGATATCTATAAAATGTTAGTGCTAACAAAATGAAAAAAAGTTTTAAAAAATGCAAATTAACTGTGTACATCCGATAAGTAATATGCTATAATAGTCTTATCAAATGAATGAAAGAGAACAAAATGAAAAAGCTCGTAAAAATCCAGCGTGAAATCCTTGAAAACGCAGTTGCTTCTGAAGCAAAAAATGGCGTACGTAAGCCGATTCACGTTAGCAACTTTGGTACAGATCTTTCTGGTTTCTCTAAATCATATGCAACATATTGTGCTAAAATGGAGCAGCTTGTCGAAGCTGGTTTTATTTCTCGCAACATTTACCCATCAGACGGTTATGCATATGTCACATTGGCTGGTGAAAATTTCATCAACAGCTACAGCAACCAATAGAAAAGGAATTATATAATGTCGCATGAAGTAGAAACAATGGCTTACGCAGGTGCACTTCCATGGCACGGTCTTGGAACAGAAGTTAGCAATGAATTAACACCATTGCAAATGATGCAAAAAGCTGGAGTCGACTGGAAAGTAGAACAGCAAAAAATCGTTACCGAATCTGGTCTCGAAATCAATGACAAGGTTGCTCTTGTTCGTACATCAGATAATACTTTGCTTGACGTCACAGGTAAAGATTGGAAGCCAGTACAAAACGAAGAAGCATTTACTTTCTTCTCAGAGTTTGTTGCTGCTGGTGATATGGAAATGCACACTGCAGGATCTTTGAAAGAAGGTCGTAATGTGTGGGCTTTGGCAAAAGTCAAAGAGTCTTTTGATGTGTTTGGTGAAGATACTATTGAGTCTTTCCTTCTCTTCTCAAATCCGCATCAGTATGGAAAAGCAGTAGACGTACGGTTTACTCCAATTCGTGTTGTATGTAATAACACATTGACTTTCTCTCTTCAGCAGGATGCAAAGCGTTCTGTTAAAGTTGGACATCGTACAGCATTTGATGCTGATACAGTGAAAGAAACTCTTGGTATTGCTTCTGAAAAGTTTGCTAAGTACAAAGAGATGGCTCAGTTCTTAGGTTCTCGTAAAATTACCGCAGAGTCTCTTATCCAATATTACAACGATGTGTTTCCAACTACATCTCGTAAAGAAGAAAAAACTCCGGTTGTAAGCTATGACGATATGTCAAAGGCTGCGAAGATGTGTTACGACGCTCTTGAGGTTCAGCCAGGTGCTCAGTTTGCCGCTGGTACATGGTGGCAGGCATTCAACAGTGTGACTTACTACACTGATCACCTGCAAGGACGGAACTCAGAGAATCGTCTTCATAATCAGTGGTTTGGTTACAATCAAGCCAAAAAAGTAACTGCGGCAGAGAAAGCAGTGGCATACGCCACTGCTGCCTAGTGACATAAATAATACACTATAAATTAATGCAGCCAAAGCTGCATTTTTTTATGTACATCTTCTTAAAAGTATGGTAGAAAGGTTATATCAGTCAAAAAGGAAAAATATATGACCTATACACTTATTAACCCATCTAACTACAATCAACCTCTATCTTTCGATACTATTCCTCAAATCATTAAATATATCAAATCACTTAAACTTCCATCTACTACCGATTTTCTAATCTTCCCTCCTCATAACCCTCAAACCACTATCTTTTTTAATCTAACACTTTCACAACTTATTAAAATTTACAAAAACAATCCAAACGAACTATTGTAATATAAATAACACACTTTAAATTAATGCGGTTAACGCCGCATTTTTTTATGTACATTACCATCCAACTGTGGTAGTATGGTTACATGATAAGGAGATCAAAAAATGCTTATAGTAAATGACATTCAAGATACAATCACAATGAAGAACAAACTATCCAGTTTGCTTCGTCGCTCAAACACATTTGGCATGTCACGACACGACATTCAAATTGAGTTGGATATGATTATCACAGACCTTATGATAAATGAAGCTCGCATTGAGCAAGAAATGCAGGCCGAATGCAACATGCAGGAGGCAGCGTAATGTACACGACCCGGACATCTGATTCGTATATAGCAACTTTTAGTGATCGTCAAGATCCTCAAATTGCTGATCTTAGATCCTTTGTATCTAAGTGCAACAGAATGTTGAAAGAGGATGGTAAGTACCAGCGGTACTATATCAAACTTCAAGCGCGTGGTCATCGGCGAGGCGTTCGCCGGTACAACCAGTCACTACCTCTCAAGTATGCCGACAGAGTCGATGCATACATTTATGAAAGACGTGACTAGGTTCTCGGGGACGCCCGCCGAGCTAGTGAGTGGACTCATGGACAGTCATGGCATCTCACTGGCACCTTTTTCTCCCCAACTTAAGCAGCTTCGGCTGCTTTCTTTTTATATAAATAGAGATAAGTTTTTATGGAGAAGACATGGCTACGTTTGCTAAAATGGCTCGTGCAGAGTGGAATAAACCTGTGCGTGGATCTAATCAAGAAAGAGTTGAAGTCTTTATTAACGCAATAAAGGCAGGAGATCCCGTAAGCGATATTGACGGGAAAGACGTATTTATTGCTAATACTTCTAGAAACATTAAGGCAATGAAGGACTATATAGCTGACAATAGTGCTGTGTCGGTTAGTTTAGATTTAAAAAACGGTAGTACTATCCAATCTAATATGATTGGCAAATCTCCATTATTTGGCGGCCAAGGAGCAGGTGGCGGTGCTACAGGAGACACGGCAAGGTTTGAATCATTACATTGTTTATATATTGTTGCAATATTAGGAGAAGGAACACGAAACGAATTTTCCCATTTTACTTATGAAACTCTTAAAAAGTATCAGGGTAAAGTCAACGTAAGTGAAGCATTTGAGACATATGTTAATATTGATGGCGATTGGCATGCATCTGCATATCAAATAGCTCAAGCTTTAATTAAGAAAAAATATGTAACAAAAAATCATACTCTTCATAGAGGTGATTCTGTCATGGAAGCAATTTATAAAGCAAAAGATAGAGTAAGAAAATTAGAAAGTAAACCGAGCCTTAATAGTGATAAGTGGAATCCAGGTGATATCTGGGCAGTAAAAAGAGGAATAGATCCTAAAGCCCTATTTGCAAAGGCTAAAACATTAGCTGAGCTAAATATATTAATATTAAAGCATTTTCAAAATAAGACTATAGTTGGTATTTCACTTAAAAAGGTTGGAAAAAATAAAAGAGTAAAATTGGGTGATTACAATATTGAAGACTCAATATTAGACACTCATAAGTTTTCTAGATTCACATTAGAAACAGCAGCAGGTAAAAGCATTTGGTCGTCTAAATACGGTTTTTTCATTTATGACAATAATAAAAAGGCTGAAGTCAGATCTCCCAGTGTATTTGGTGCATTAAACTTTGAACTAAAAGGTACAGGTGCTAGAGCAGGTAGAACTGGTTATGGCCAATTAATGTATTCTTCTGGTATACATTTAAAAAAGATTTTACCAACAAACAAAGAGCTTGTAACACAGGCAAAATTACTAGTTAGTAATAGACCTCCTGAAAAATTAGTAACAGACTTCTTTAATCTTGTCAAAAAAATTCATCCTAAAACTGACAGATTACAATTCGAATCTGAAATGAAACAAAAAAATGCAGGTTTTGTTCATACATTACTTGCGGCAGCTCATATAGGTGCAGCTATTATGAGTGCTAGTCAAACACAAAGAGACGCATTCACATCTGAAGTAGTGAATGTTATGGCTGCGAAAACAAACGATTCCTCAGCATATGTAAAAGCTGAGCAAGCATAAGGATAAGATAGTGAAATGGATAAGTGAGCATGATCCCATCGAGGAACATGATTTAAATATAGATGTCGATCTTCTATATATGGATTATATTAGATTTACAAAAGAAAATGAACACGCAACAGACGACGCTCGCAATATTGATTTCAATGCCGTATGCGTCAATAGAATACCTGGTGATCCTAACTCGGTCACTGGTGGAAATGTCAGAGGTAAGTATTGGACTTATCCAACTGACGAAGACAAAGAAGAAGAACGTCTACCATACGTAGATGAAGCTGCATATACAGAAATTTGTCCAGAATTTGAGGGCACATATACTGAAGAAGTATTTAGTTTGTTAAGTTTAAAGTGGGATATAGGTAGACTTAGATTTCTAATGAAGCCACCAAGATCATGTCTATCATGGCACAGAGATCCTGAACGCAGGATTCATATTCCGCTTGTTACAAACAAAGGTTGTAGAATGATTATTGAAGATGGAGCATATTATATGCGTGCAGATGGTACTGTATTCATTACTGATAATACGGTTTACCATAACTTTTTTAATGGTGGAGAAGAAAACCGAGTGCATTTAGTTGCAACTTTATTAGAATAACTGTGTACATCCGATAAGAAACATGGTATAAGGGTCATATGGAAAATTTTAAAACACACATAACCGAAAACAAAAATACACATATGACCCATATCGAAGATAAGGTTATATACGGTGGTGTAAAAGGAACACGAGAGGCTATCATGGCCTTACGTTCTTTAAGAGATATGCTTAAAGGTGAACATAACGGTAGCGTATCAGTTAAATGGGATGGAGCTCCTGCTATATTTGCCGGCATAGATCCCAGCGATGGAAAGTTTTTTGTAGCAAAGAAAGGTATCTTTAATAAGAATCCTAAAGTCTACAAGACTCCAGCAGATGTTGATGCTGATACAAAGGGAGATCTTGCTGATAAACTTAAGGTAGCATTAAAAGAATTACCAGCTTTAGGTATTAAAGGTGTAGTTCAAGGTGATTTTTTGTATGGACCAGGCGATGTAAAAACACAAAAAATCGACGGAGAGTCATATGTTACATTTCATCCTAATACTATCGTCTATGCGGTGCCAAGCAGCTCGGCTGGAGCTGCATCTATTAAGAAATCTAAAATTGGAATCGTCTGGCATACAACCTATAAGGGTAACACCTTCAGTACTATGCGAGCTTCGTACGGAGTACAAGTCTCCAAGTTTAAGTCAACCAGAGCTGTGTGGTCGCAAGACGCAATGCTCAGGGATTTAACCAATGTAACTATGACAAAACGTGAAACGGAAGAAGTGAATGAATATCTATCGCAAGCTGGTAAAATCTTTAACAAGATCTCAGGAACAACGCTCAAACAACTCGAAGCCAACAAAGAGCTATCGAGCCTCATTGAGACATACAACAACTCCTTTGTTAGATCAGGTACAGTCATTGGAAATACACGAGGACATGTATCTGGCCTCATTAAGTGGATCGGACAGCGTTATCAAAAAGAAATCGATAAGCGCAAAACCGAAAAAGGTAAAGACGCCCAGCAAAAAAAGTTAGACGCAATATTAGTATTTTTTAGTACACAGAATAGAAAAAGTTTAGAACAAATGTTTGAACTTCAAAAAGTAATGGTTTTAGCGAAATTAAAACTTATAAATATACTAAACAAGCTTGCGAAGATAAAGACCTTCGTAAAAACACAAAATGGATACAAGGTAACTGGAGAAGAAGGTTACGTTGCAATTGATAAACTTGGTGGTGATGCTGTTAAGATTGTTGATCGGATGGAATTTTCGTACAACAACTTTAGCAAGGATATATTAAAGGGATGGGATAAACCGGGAAGAAATTGATGTATAGTTTTAAAGAGCTAATGATTACACCTGTTGAATCAGGAGAAGACGAGTACCTAAAGTACCGTGCTATGAAGCGTCGTAAGCATATGTACGAAGAAACGGCTGTAGAAGAAGAATCTACGGATGAAGCATTGTCAATGCAGTCACGAATGAAACGTTCTCGTGATATGCGAAAAAATAAAAACAAATTAGCTATAGCTAGAAAGCGCATGGCAAAACGCGTTGCTAACCCTGAACGCATTAAGAAGCGTGCACGGAAGCAGGCTAGGGATATGATATATAAAAAGTTGACAAAAGGTATACCTCGCTCAGATCTTACGCCGGCTAAAAAACGTGAGCTTGAGAAAAGAATTGATAAAATGAAGCCAAGGGTAAACAGACTTACACGTAAAATTATGCCACAGGTAAGACAGAGAGCTCATGGTAAATGATCAATAGGTTTAGTGAATATTTAGTAGAAGAAGAAAAAATTGGTTATTTGGTCTTTGGCCGAATGAATCCTCCTACTATTGGACATGGTAAGCTATTAGATAAGCTCGCAGCGGTTGCTAGTCGAGCACCTTATCGTATATATTTGTCACAATCTAATGATAAAAAAGATAATCCTCTTAGATATTCAGACAAAGTAAAGTTTGCTCGTAAGATGTTTCCTAGGCATGCAAGATCTATTATTATCGATAAAAAGGTTATAACTCCTTTTCATGCACTATCTGCGATGTACGATGCCGGATTTAAAAAAGTTATCATGGTTGCCGGTTCAGATCGTGTAAAAGAATACGATCTACGTTTAAATAATTACAATGGTAAAAAAGGCGGTCATGGTTTTTATAACTTTGATGGCGGTGTTAAGATAGTTAGTGCAGGACAGAGAGATCCTGACGGCAAAGGCGCTGAAGGTGCATCTGGCACCAAACAAAGAGGCTATGCGCAAAGCAACGACTTTACTGCTTTCTCTCAAGGATTGTCTAAAGCTATATCAAATCCTGATGCAAAGAAAATGTTCAATGCTGTACGAAATGGTATGGGATTAAAAGAAGAGCAAGAATTTAAAAGACACGTCCAACTCAAGACAGTATCAGAAACTAGAGAAGCTTTTGTTAAAGGTGAGCTTTTTGAACTTGGAGAACAAGTTATTGTTAAGAAAACATCTGAGGTTGGTAAAATCACACTCATCGGATCAAACTACGTAATTGTAGAAACTTCTGATAAGACTACAAGACAGTGGTTAGATGCTGTTGAGAAGATTGTAGAAGAAGCAAAGTATGATTATGGTACCGATGCTTCAGTAAAATATATGAAAAAGACCACACCTGGACAGAATGAGAGCACACCTCAAGATTCTGATATTAAGGACCGTGAAGGATCACAACCTAAGGCGTATCATAAAGGTTTAAAAAAGGCTACAAAGGTAGCAAGAGATCGTCACTTTAAGAAACATGGCCAAAAGGCAGATAACGATTCTAGTGCTTATAAGCCAGCTCCTGGTGATGCAAAGGGTAAAACTAAAACGTCTACGTGGACTAAGAAGTTTAAAAATATGTATGGCGAAGAATCGAATCCCACGGCTGCAGATATGGCAAAAGCTAAGATTGATAGAGAAAAAAAATCTGATGCTAAACGCCATGATAGTATGATGGACAAGGCAAGAACATTAGACACTAAAGTAAAAAATAAGGCCACGAAATGATTAACTTTAAACAGTATATTAGTGAAGACAAGGCAGGCACTTCGTTTGCAGATAAATCTAAAAAGTCTGGAATTTCGACGGCTACACTTCGCAAAGTATATAACCGCGGCGTTGCTGCATGGAAAACCGGTCACAGACCTGGCACCACGCCATCTCAGTGGGGACACGCCCGGGTTAATGCATTTATTGTTAAAAAGAAAAAAGGTGGTCTTAACCACGATAAGGATCTAGCATGAAAACTTTTACAGAACTTTTAGAGAATATTAATTCTGCAGACAAAAAAGCAGAGATCTACACAAAACCTGATGGTAAAAAGGGTACACGTATGGTCCCTGTTGATAGAGAAGTTATTAAGCAGGAAAAAACTCTTGAATGGCTTAAGTCTGCCTTGGCTAGAGAAGCTAAGGCAACAAAACCACGTCAAGATGATATGGAAGAGCAGACCGAAGCTACCATGTATTGTAAAGATTGCGGCTGTGAAAAAGGTAATCCTGATCCTAATTGTACATGTCCAAATGATAATGCTCAACTTAAAGCATCACAGTGTACGACTGAACAGTCTAAATGTAAGTCTCGTAAAGAAGATGTTAACGAGCTAACAATTGCTGATGTCCAAAAGGGCACTGCAATGGCAAAGAAACGCCAAGAAAAAGAACGTGAAGCTGGAAAGAAAAGTGTATCAACAGCTGATCTTGCAGCACGTATGCCCAAAAAAGAAGCTCATAATCCAAAGCATGTTAAGCAGGCAGTCGGCATTGCATCTGATCCTAGGTACAAGGGCGGAAATATGACAGGCGCAACGAAGGTGATTAATAAACTTTCAAAAGGTTTGTCAGATCATCCTCAAGTTAAAGCCGTACTAAAACGTCAGAACGAAGGCATTAAAACATTTGCCGAGATCTCAAAAGGTATGGCCAGCCGTTATATTAAAAAAGCGCAAGTAAGTACAGCAGATGCTGCAAAAAGTACTGAGCGTGGATACACTGACTCTCGCTCGCCTGATCGTGATATTGCTAAAGCTGGAAGTAATCAAGCTAAAAAGGGTATTAAGACATTTGTTAATCGCAACAAGGGTACATCTACTGCTGTTGATAAATTAACTGGTAAAGCTAAAGTACCTGCAAAAGAAGGCAATGTTAGCGAAATTTCAAATAATAAGATGGGCCAATACGTACGTAAAGCTGCTGATGACGCTGCAAGAAAAGCATCTAAAGGCGATGTAGTTGGAGCCAGACAAAGAGTAAAAGGTGTATCTAAAGCTATGGACAAGATAGACAAAAACAGATTATTCGGAAGAAGTTAATGACAACTACGCGTGAACATCTTATGCAAATATGGGGTTTAGAGCAGCACGCCGATACGCATGCTGCTTACGCTCCAGATTTAAAAAAAGATCACCCTAACTGCGGAACCCCAGAATGTTGTGGTGAATGCGATACTGCTGAAGATGAAGTAACAGAAAAAAAATCAGAGTCTTGGGAAGCTGGATATAAACGCAGAGTTGTGAAGACTACAAGTGCTGAACATAAGGCTGATGGTTACAATTGGAGAATCAAAGGAAAAGAACGTCCTGAGATTTCTATAAAATTATATAAGAGCAAGCCTGATCAGGCTGAGTTTAATAAGCAAATGAAACGAGTTGCAGGGCACGAGTTCGGTGGATAGATTTAAAACCTTCTTTGAAAAAGACTCAAAGGGACATTTTCGTGCAACTGACAAAGGCGCGGGTATGACTCAAAAAGGAGTCGATGCTGAGAATAGAAGAACCGGTGGTAACTTAAAAACTGCCGTGACTACTAAACCTAGCAAATTAAAGAAAGGCTCCAAATCCGCAAATAGACGTAAATCTTATTGCGCCCGCAGCGCAGGACAAATGAAAAAGTTTCCAGCTGCGGCCAAAGATCCTGATAGTAGATTACGTCAAGCAAGGCGTAGATGGAACTGTTGATATGGCATACATAAAAGAATACAAGGTAGTGAACACAGCAAATCCGACTAGGGTTCACTCCTCAGTAAATGAATTTTATAGTTTTTGTGATAGCCCAGACGACGCAGTTGCATTACACAAGAATAATGATACTATGTTGTGTACAGTTCGTGATTCCGCATTGTCAAGTGATGGCACATATGTCATTCAGAGATATGGTTGGGAAAATGAAACATTTTACGAAAAATGGTTAAGCGTTAAAAACGCATTAGCTATAATAGATCATGATCTAACTATAACGGAAGTTTCATGAAACCTTCACTCGAAATTACAACGGAATTAAATATGACAACTAATGCACGCCTAGATAGAATTGAGGAGAAACTTGACGCTCTTACTGAGGCAATGATTGCATTGGCCCGAGCTGAAGAAAAAATTGCTGGTATTAAACAGGCGCAAGATAGTGGGTGGGAACGTATGAACCACTTCAGTAAGAAGCTTGATAGTATAGAAGATCAGGTGAGAGATAATGCTCACACTGTTGGATTAATTAATAAACTATTCTGGGTCGCCATTGTGGCTGTATCTGGAGCAATCGCAGCCCAAATGTGGATGTAAAGGAAACTAAAATGAAAACACAAGACATTAAAAATATGGGCCAAGCTCTGCAACAGGTCCAGGAATCAGCAAAA
>ENA-OUOG01000581-OUOG01000581.1-marine-metagenome-genome-assembly--contig:-NODE-581-length-47777-cov-4.492138_pt1 | contig 47777 bp, 48 predicted proteins | sample MGYA00248635_ERZ508505 | MGnify/ENA primary metagenome ERZ508505 (study PRJEB26176, sample SAMN06267871) | marine metagenome | isolation source: Saanich Inlet, British Columbia, Canada | place: Pacific...
AATAAACCGGATTCTAGTTTGATCGCTAATTTGATGATCCAATGAAAGGGCACCTAAAAAGGTTTCGTACTGTGTAATTTCTTGGCCGTCAAAAAATACCGTTAAGCGCAGTGCTTCGCTGATCGTACCGAATTCTGTTTGTCGCGTTTCTGGAATGGTTTGAAATAAATTTCGCGAATAGGTAGTGAGTAAACTGAGGTTCCAACGCGGTTTTAATTCATAGTTCAAATAGGCTTGAATGTCCGTATATCGAGGCCTATAATCCGCTTCGGTATCTAAACTCCCCACGAGTATTTGATTTGTCCGATACCGCGCGCCCGTCAAAAAACTGAATTTTTCATCCTTAGTAATACCGCCAACAGCCAAACTTCCACCGAGTAAACTCAGCATAACTGAAGTGCTAAATTCTGTCGGTTTCTTGTACGTAATATCGAGTACGGACGACATTTTATCTCCATATCGAGCTTCGAATCCACCCGCCGAGAACTCAATGCTTTGAACCATATCAGGATTAATAAAGCTCAGTCCTTCTTGCTGACCAGCACGCACCAAAAAGGGCCGATATACTTCAATGTCGTTTATGTAAACCAGGTTTTCATCGAAGTTTCCACCACGCACAGAATACTGTGAACTGAACTCGTTGTTGGAACTTACTCCTGGAAGGGTTTTAATCAGACCTTCAACGGTTTGCGCTGGCCCGGGCAATTGAGCAACATCTTTCGCATCGAGTCGAACTACTTCGTCATAGCGTTCCGATTCGTCTGCTACATCGACTTCGGGGATGAGATTGGCCATTAATTCGAGTACGGGATTGATTTCTTGTCGACGACCCTTACTCGGGTCGATAAGTACGCTATCGCTGCGGTAGCTGACATGAGAAAAGTAGACCCAAAAGGCAGTATCGCGCCGCAGGCGCAATTCGTAAGAACCCGAATAGCCTGTGGATACACCCATTTCCCCCGAAACTACTGCGGCATCCAAAATACCCTTGCCTTGATCATCTTGTACCGTACCGTAGAGCACAACCTCTTGAGCCATTGATGGCGAGGCGAACAGGCAAATAAAAAGGAGAAAAAGACGGCTCAATGGCTACGGATTATTCGTATCGGTTGCTAGAAAAATCGCCCCGTTTGAGCGCTCTAAAGAATTCGGCCCAGGCAAAGGGGTTGGTCAATGCACCGAGAATAGCCTGACCTCCATTTTCACCGTAATAGCGTCCGGCATTATACAGCTGTTGACTATTGTAATTGTTCATGTACGAAGCCATGGCCTGAGCGTCATAACCCAACGTTTCGGCTTGTCGACGAATCGTCTCCAAGGCCATATTTTGTTGCGCCCGATCCATATCGTCTGTGGGCATATTCATGGATAGAAAGAACTCCTTAAACTGTTCTTTAGACGGCCACGGATAAACGGTTTGCTCGGGTAATAAAATAGTATCTGACGGAAGCGTCATTACCAGGCTATAATGCTTTTTGGGAAGGGTGTCCGGTACCCAAAAGGTGTTTGTTACGTAACCCATACTAGAAAAAAGAAGGGTATCACCTTTGTGAACCACCATACTGAAGAATCCGTCGTAATCTGTTACCGTTCCAATATTTCGATTCGGAATGTAGATGGTTGCGTATGGAATAGGTTGAACAGTGTCTCCTGTAGCAACTACCCCAGAAAGCTGGATAAGATCGTCGTCCTGTGCTTGCATTGGATTCGACCAACACAAGCCAAAAACAAGGGAAAAGGCCACCCAACGAGTAAAGTACTTCATAAGACTACAAAATAACGGAATATAGTGCAGTTACTAAACTCGAATGCCTCCATTTTATTACGCAAGAAGGTAAAATGGTATCTTTAATCCTCATTAACCTTTGTCATGTTAAAACTGATTTTTCGTCTAACCCTTCTTTCGCTTTTGTCACAAGCCGTTCAAGCGCAAGACTATTCCGAAAAACGCAAAGAACTGGTTCGTGAAATTATTGAGGAAAAAGCACACTTCCCCCAAGGCGTTCCTATCCAGTCTGATATTCGGCAAGGAGTAAATCGATCTGCGAGTATCCCCAATGAAGTTTTAGTTTCAGGGGTGAATGCCCCTGAGTCGGAAGTACATGCGGCCATTTACAAAGCAGATACGAATAGACTTGTTTCTTCGGCAATGAGGCAACAGGGTGGATTAGCCATGCCTATCTGGTATAGCAGTGATTTCGGAAATTCTTGGCAATTGAGCCCATTTAGTCCAAATCCACCAAATACCAATGCCGTGCTCTTTGGAGGTGGAGACCCCAACTTTGTATACGACGACAATGGTCGTTTGTATTACAGCTGGATTAACCTATTTCAAAAAAGTGCGGTCTCGGATAGTATTTTTTGGGCGTTGTATTGGGCTTATTCAGATGATTTCGGGGCGTCTTGGCAACAATCACCGGGTAGAGCAATTGCTATCGACAAAAAGAATGGTGGAGTCCAGAATATCAATGCACTCACGGTTTTCGATAAACAATGGATGGCCGCGGATGTATCACCGACTTCTCCTTATTACAATTCTATTTATTGCACCTTCTTGCAGGGAAGTGCGCAAACGGGCGCTACCTACATTGGACTCCGTAAAAAAGGACCCAATGATACCGAGTTTACGCAAGTTTCCGTGAATGTGAGTACAACGAATTGGGCATTCATACAATTTGGGAATGTCGCGGTGACTTCGGACGGGACTGTTCACGTTACTTTTTTCGCGAGTGAGAATGGCCAAACATATGGCTTCTATCATTGCAAGAGTGCGGATGGAGGCTTGACGTTTGACTATCCAGATGAAATTACCCAAGCGAATGTTCCCAGTTTTACAGCTTGGGATCCCAATCCCAATTTAACGGGGGTTTCGCTGCAGCGTTTTTATCCGAGTTGCTACTTGGCTAGTGATCAAACGGGAGGTGCGTATGATGGCAATTTGTATTTGACATTTACGGCGAACGGAATCGATACTACTGAAACATATGGTTTGGATATCTGGCTTTCAAAATCTTCAGATGGTGGCGACAACTGGTCGACCCCGATTCGCGTGAATAACGACCAACAAGATCGTCCGCATCAATTTTATTCGAGTATTTATGTCGATCAAACGGGAGCTGTTTTACTCGGCTGGTACGATCGAAGAGACGATACAACGAATATTTCTACCGACTACTATGTCGGGATTTCCACAGATGGCGGAGAGCTTTTTTCCAATCTAAGAGCAAACTTATCTCCGACTCTTTTTTCAACCGTAGGGAATGCCAATAATGGCTTTGGAATCGGTGAGTATACTCAAGTGCTCGGTTCAAACGGGAGTATTATTCCGTTCTGGAGCGATGGCCGAAACAACAATGGGAATCTGGATATTTATTCCGCACGGGTGGCAAAAAGCGATGGATTGGGAATCGCTGAAGGAGGCCCAATTAGCGATTTAATCGACATTCGGGGACTTTATCCAAACCCCGCTTCGGACTTCATTACGTTGGACTACGAGCTAAAAAGTCCCTCAACTATAAAAATGGTTCTTTACACGGTACAGGGAAAAGAACTCCGTTCAGTTGAGTACAATCGGGCCGCAGGCCCTCATAAAGAGACGTGGCCACTCGGCCTAGCGGCCGGATCTTATCTCTTTGAAATTCAAACTGATTTTGGTCGTTTCGTGAAACCTTTTGTGGTTCATTAACGAGTAAAGAAAACAACGTATTCAGAACTGTTTCCGCAGGCATCGGTCAGAGTTAATTCAAAAGTGTTCTCTCCTGCTTGGACCGTTTCGTCAATGGTATACCACAATCTCCGGGTTTTGGGATCCCAATCGATTGGCACCCAAGTTCCGTTAATGGTCGCCCTAATTTTTTTAATCCCGGAGAAATTATCACTCACTCGGAAAGTAATGGTAGAATAATTCCTCATGTTTTTTCTCGGATAAATGTTACCCGGATCAATTACCGGAGGCACGGTGTCAACTCCGACCGCATACTGGCCGAACACTCTGCTTTTGCCAACAAAACGCCCGGCAGACAATGAACCAGGCCAATAATCTAAATGACCTTTGTCGTCAACCTCTATAAAGCACAATTGATTCAAGGAGATGCCTTTGGGCACATCCACTGGAATATCCAATGTGAAATAGCTGTGTGCCGGAATTCCACTGCTCCCGAATCGATACAGCGGAGTTAAGAAACGATCGTCTTTTGTAACACCGGTTTCGAAAGGAACATCGGAGTAAAGAACACCTACGGGAATATGAGCGTTCGCAGAACCGTTGCTAATATGGTGCGCCTTGTTGTGCTGCAAATAATATAGACCCACAGATGAGAGGGGCGTCTTTGGGCCCTCGTCCATCGATTGAACCGGAACGCTTTTGAATTCGTATTCAACAGAGCTAGTGTTTCCTGATACGTCGAATGCCTCTATCCGAATGGCGTGTAATGCTTCTGTATAAAATGAATAACCCGACGGATTCCCCTGCACAAAGGAGAGCTGATTATTGGGCTCTACGTATACTTTGGTCGCGCGGTTCGAACAGCATTTGTATTGATCGAAGGTAATTACACTATTTAAGTATCGGGTTTCACTAAAACTGTACTTTTCGATTTTGTGCTCATAAGCGAGTGAATCATTCAGGAATAATCGGAGTCCGAACGTGCCATTTTTATTGTATCCGTCATCTTGTTGATCGGTGGTTTCTACGGCGAATCCCCATCGACCCGAAAGGGTCATGGTTTCTTTTCTCGAAACCCGATATTTTCCGTTTCCTTGATTGACGAGCGGAAGAACAACCGTTTCTCTTAAACCGTTACAAAGAGCATTTTCACTTATGGGAATCAGCATAAGGCTCTCTAATAAGGGAGGCTTTGAATCGTCAATTGGGAATCCGTTGAGCATGGGATTCAAAGGTTTTTCACTACTTGTTTCGCGCACTTCGAAATGAAGGTGAGGCCCGCCAGAAGATCCGCTATTCCCCGATTTTGCGATGACGTCCCCCTTTTTAAAAGCAAATTTACCAGCGTCGGGGAAGAGATCAAATGAGGATTGCTTCAGTCGATACTGTTCGGATCGAACAAAAGCTTCAATGGACGGATCAAAAGCATCGAGATGCGCGTATACCGTCGTTTTTCCATTCGGATGGCGAAGGTACAAGGCGCGACCAAAACCATAAGGTCCGACCCGGATTCGACTTACGTATCCATCTGTAACTGCATATACCGATTTTCCAATAGCACCTCCCGTTTTTATATCGAGGCCTGAATGAAAATGATTGGATCGTAACTCGCCAAAAGAGCCACTTAAGTTTAGAGGTGGGTCGAGCGGTGGGTGATATTCTTGGGAAAGCGTTTTTAATGGTACCGCCAGGGTGAATATCACAAGGATCGATGCGTGCAAATGAGTTGTTTTAACGGAGGAAAAAAGAAGTAATAAAAGGTTCATTTGCTTGGTTGGCTGCTCTGTTGGGATGAATAAATAATGAGAAGAATAGTGCTTTGAAAAATTCAATTGAGGAGTCCAAAGATAAACTTCCATCAATTTGCTCCCAATAACCGAGAACATTACATTTGTTTAACCTTGAACTGATACTAAATGAGTGAATTGGCGCAAACGGTTGAGCAACTCGAAAAGGATTTGAATAAATTCTTGAGGGTGTACAGCCAGCTACAATCGGAGAACCGCAATTTAAAGGAGCAATTGGTCTCCGCGGAAGAGAAGATTGCCGAAGCAAAAAATTCACTGGCGGTATTAGAGCGAGAAAATGAGCTGATCCGAGTGGCCGGGGCCATGGGAGGAGACGAATCGGGCCGTGAGGCTGCGAAGTCAAAGATTGGCGAATTAGTGCGGGAAATTGATAAGTGCGTAGCACAACTGAACGGATAAATAGGATGGACGACGCAAATCTGAAAATCAAGGTGGGTATCGGAAATCGTACTTATCCGCTAACCATAAAAAGAGCCGATGAAGAATCGGTTCGCCGGGCGGCAAAGACTATTGAGTCGATGTTGCGCGATTTTCAACGCAATTATGCGGTGCAAGACCAGCAAGACTTGCTCGCTATGTGCGCGTTGCAATTAGCTACGAAAGTAGAGCGAACCCAGGACGAGTCAGTGGTAGTAGATAAAGATACTACGGAGCGTCTCGAGAAATTATCGGAGCAGTTGGCACGCGTTCTTGCTGAATAGTTCTTTACATAAAATATTGGCTTAGCCCGCATTATTTCAATCGTTTATTAAACTCAACAGTTGTTTCTATTGAAGATTCGACTCGTGTAGTTGAAAACAGGCCTCATCTCTGTCTTGTACAGTGAATCCTTTACAGGATCAGTGGAAGTTTGATAGCAACCGGCGACTTCACCCATGACATTTGGGGTTTAATAGAACCATGAAGTAATGTGGGCTTTTTTATTTAAACCTATGGATACCATTTGGATTATTGGCGAAGGGGTAATTAGCCTTCTAGCCGGATTCGGTTTAGCAATGCTTTTTACAAAAAGGCAAGGCGAAAGCAAGGTAAAGCGCATGCTTGCCGAGGCTAAAACCGAAGCAGAACAGATTAAAAAAGATAAGATTCTTCAAGCAAAGGAGAAGTTTCTTGAATTGAAAGGAGAACACGAAAGCGTCATCAACGAACGGAATCAGCGCGTTGATCATCGCGAGAAAAAGTTCAAAGAAAAGGAGACGAAGCTCAATCAGCGCATCGAAGAGAATACGCGTTATTACAAAAAGAATAAGGAGCTTCAAGAAAAGTTAGATAAGCGCATGGAGCTACTCGATCGCAGAAATGTGGAAGTAGATCAAATGCACAAAAAGCAAGTGGAGCAGTTAGAAGATATTTCTGGACTTTCCGCTGAAGAGGCAAAAAATCAGCTGGTAGACGCACTTAAAGATGAGGCAAAGACGGAAGCGCTAGCGCTTATTCAAGACCAATTGGAAGAGGCTAAATTGACCGCCAATAAAGAGGCGAAGAAAGTGGTGCTGCAAACGATTCAACGTGTTGGCGTTGAGCACAGCATTGAAAACTCAGTTTCCGTATTTAACATTGAAAGTGATGACGTCAAAGGACGGATTATCGGACGAGAAGGGCGAAACATTCGAGCGATAGAAGCTGCAACCGGAGTTGAAATTATTGTTGATGATACCCCTGAGGCGATTATTTTGAGTTGCTTCGACCCAATTCGACGAGAGATTGCACGCTTATCCATGCATAAGCTCGTTACGGATGGCCGAATTCATCCAGCGCGTATTGAAGAGGTTGTGGCTAAAACCAGCAAAGACCTTGAAGATGAAATTATTGAAACGGGAAAACGCACAACGATCGATTTAGGGATCCACGGACTCCACCCGGAATTAGTGCGTATGGTTGGTCGAATGAAATACCGTTCATCGTATGGCCAAAACTTACTGCAGCATTCGAGAGAAGTTGCTAACCTTTGCGCAATTATGGCTAGTGAGTTGGGCCTGAATCCCAAAACGGCAAAGCGCGCAGGATTACTTCATGATATTGGGAAAGTACCGGATGAAGAATCTGAATTACCACATGCGGTTCTCGGCATGAAGTTGGCCGAAAAATACGGTGAAAAGCCCGATGTGTGCAATGCGATAGGCGCCCACCACGATGAAGTTGAAATGAATACCTTGATTGCACCGATCATTCAAGTATGCGATGGCATATCTGGAGCTCGCCCAGGGGCCCGTCGTCAAATTGTAGATAGCTACATAAAGCGATTGAAAGAATTGGAGGAGCTCGCATTACAATACCCTGGAGTAAGTAAATCTTATGCGATTCAGGCGGGTCGAGAATTACGTGTGGTGGTAGATTGCGATAAAGTTGACGATAACTCAGCGAATCAATTGAGCTTCGACATCAGTCAAAAAATCCAAAGTGAAATGACCTATCCTGGTCAGGTCAAGGTCACCGTGATTCGAGAAACACGTGCGGTAAATTACGCGCGCTGATTAAACAGAGCACCTGTTTTAATTTGCTCTGGGAGAACTTTATTTCATCAAGTCGACACGGCCAAGTATATGGTGAATCATGCGGTCGACGGCAGTATGATGGTCCGCGGAGAAGGTGTTATTTGGACGGTTAGCGATCACTACGCAAGCCGTGGCGCATTTATGGCCGAGGAGTGCTCCCAGACCATAGAGGGCGGAGGTTTCCATTTCATAATTCGTGATCTTCCGATTATTAAACCGGAACTTTTCAATTTGATCATTAAGTTCAGGCATGCCCAGCGGAATGCGCAACGCGCGTCCTTGAGGGCCGTAAAACCCATGAGCGGTAATCGTGGTGCCTTGAAAAGTATTGGTTCCGCTGAGATGGCTAATGAGTTCTTTATTGCCATTTACTACATAAGGGTGAGCGGCGGCAATAGGCCACTTAGTGTAGGATCGAAATGCTTCCGAGAATTCGCGATCTAAAATAGAGTCGCTCTCGTAAAAATGCAATAGTCCATCTAGGCCGAGAGCCGCTTCGGAGAGTAAAATGCTATCTACGGGTATATCTGACTGCAAAGAACCCGAGGTTCCCATTCGAATTAAACGCAATGGAGTATGCTCGCTTTTAATGGTTCGAGATTCTAAGTTGATGTTCGCAAGGGCGTCTAATTCGTTAATTACAATATCAATATTATCCGTTCCAATACCCGTTGCTAAAACCGTTAAGCGCTTGCCATTTCGCGTTCCTGTATGCGTTATAAATTCGCGGCGTTGCCTTTTTAATTCGATCGAGTCGAATTGCGCGGAGACTCTTTCGACCCGAGAAGGGTCGCCCACCAAAAAAATGGTATCTGCAATTTCGTGAGGGTGGAGGCCGAGATGGTAAACACTTCCATCGTCGTTTAAGACAAGTTCGGAGGGGGCGAAAGGCATGACAGAAATATTCAATTTATACGGTGCATAAATGTACAAATCTGGCGGAATAAGAATACCCCTACATTACGTCTAGTATTGTAAGCAATCCTTAACTTTGCGGAAAATTAAGCTTCCATGAGTTCTGACAATCCCATTATTCTTGTTCCTACGGGTTTTTCGCCTCAGTCACTGACTGCCGTAGATCAAGCCATTAGTTATGCACATCATACAAACGGCCGAGTAGTGCTCCTTACTATTACGGACCCAACAAGTCTCTGGAGTTCATTTCTGGAACAGGATGAAGAGAATGCACTCATTCGATCTAAGATTGAGGAGAAGCTTCGTTCTTTAGCTGCTCAATTCGAGGGGAGAGGAGTGGAAATTGAAACCCGTATTGAAGAGGGAGCCGTTTATGAAATTGTTTCTATAGTGGCTGATGAAATTGGCGCCGACATAATCATAATGGGAACTAACGGGGCCCCAAAAGGCCTCCGCAAACGTTTTATTGGATCCAACGCATTGAGAACTGTTTCTTCTGCGCCATGCCCAGTAATTACGATTAAAGGGGCTGAGCACAATATTGGAATTAAGAACATTATCCTTCCGCTCGATTTAACCAAGGAGACAAAGCAAAAAGTTGGAAAGGCAATTAAGCTAGCAAAGCTTTATGGATCAGCCATTCACGCTGTTTCAGTGATTAGCACGAAAGACGATTTTGTTGTGAAGCATTTGAAGGCAAACATGCGCCAAGTGCATGACTTTATTGAAAAAGAAGGGGTCGTTGTGAAATCGGACTTTATTGCGCCCATTGGAGATGAAAGCATGGCTTCAGCGCTCATTCACTTTGGGGTCGAGCGAAAAGGCGACCTCATGGTGATTATGACCCAAGAAGAGACGAAAGTATCTGAGTTTTTTGTTGGCTCACTCGCACAAAAGCTCATTTATTTTTCACCTATTCCGGTAATGTCGCTCCGCCCGAGACAGCTTACTCTAACTTCTGGAGCCTCTGGATACGGTATTTAATTGTTTCCGAATACTCTTTTAAGTAGGTCGCTGGTTCGTGCCAATGGGTCTTCCCGAATTTTCTCTTCTTCTTGACCAACAAGGAGAAAGAGCCCGTCCAAAGTTTTTTGTGTCATGTAGTCGTTGAGATCTGGGTTTACCTTTGTGACGAACGGAAGTTTATTGTATTTCGTGGCGATTGGTTCCCATTGAGCGGTTAATTCCACTTCTTCAATGGCAGCTTCTACATCGGGCCGGAAGGCCTCGTACAAGGGAGTCCTCGTTTTTCTTCTAAATAATCCGTAGCGGCGTGTGTATTGCTGCTTTGCAAAAGAACTGCCGCATCTTCAATGCTGAGGTTTCGTATGGCCTGTAAAAATTGAGGTGTCGCTTTCGCGGCGGCATTCGAAGCGACATCGTTCATAGTTTTAATAAACGAATCCATTTGTTCGTCGAGGCCCAATTGTCTGGCTTTTTTTTCAACGTCTTCCGCCTCCGGCGGGATGGGAATTTTCAGCTCTGGATTATTCAAAAAACCATTTTCTTCACTTGCAGATTGTACGGCGTTCTCAATGCCTTTGGTTAACGCTTCTTTGAGTCCGGCCCCAATATCTGCCTGGTTGAGCGCTCTGGAAGGAAGCGCTATTGGGGTTCCAAAATCAGGGGTTTCCATCACGCTTCCACAAGATAGAATAAGAAATGCAGGGATTAACAATCCGAAGACGAGGGGAGTCACTTTCATAGCGCAGAACAATCAGTACCTTTGGCTGCAATTTGTGAAAAAGAGGGTATGAAATCGGAGATTATTACGATTGGCGATGAAATTTTAATTGGACAAGTAATTGATACCAATAGTGCATGGATTGCTCAGCGACTGAATGAGCAAGGGGTTGATGTAGTAGAAATCACGTCGATTCAAGATACGCCAGAAGCCATTGAGACAGCGCTTGCCGAGGCTTCCAAACGATCTGAGCTTATTCTCATCACGGGCGGACTCGGACCTACAAACGATGATTTAACAAAGCTCACGCTGGCGAATTACTACGATTCGGAAATGACCTTTCGTCCCGAAGTCTTTAATGATATTGAAGCGCTTTTTAAAAATAGAGATCGAGAAATAACGGAGCTTAATCGCCAACAGGCGGAAGTGCCCGAGGATGCAGATGTAATCCGAAATCACGAAGGTACCGCGCCCGGTATGTGGTTTGATCGAGGAGCCTATGTAGTAGTAAGTATGCCCGGTGTGCCTTTTGAAATGAAGGCCATGTTTCAAAAGATCGTGTTCCCAAAGATTCAAAGTCGCTTTAATACACCGTCGATTGTTCATCGGACTATTTTAACCGTCGGACTCCCGGAATCGATCCTTGCCGCGAAGCTTGAAGAATGGGAGCGTGAGCTCCCTTCAGAAATTAAGCTGGCCTATTTACCTAATGCGGGTAGAGTTCGTTTGCGCCTATCGGCACGAGGAGAAAATGCAACACGACTATCGGAAGCAATTGAGTCCGAAGTCAAAAAACTACATTCCTTAATTGGTAAATATATCTTCGGTGAAGGGACGCAAACACTGGAAGAAGTAGTGGGAATTCACTTGCGTGAAAAAGGCGCAACCGTTTCTACCGCCGAAAGCTGCACGGGAGGAAGTATCGCTGCATCTTTGACCTCAATCGCAGGAAGTTCAGATTATTTTCTCGGTGGAATAGTGGCGTATAGCAATAATGTGAAAATAAATCAGCTCGGCGTCGAAAGAGAATTAATTGAAAATCACGGAGCCGTTAGCCAAGAAGTTGTGGAGTCCATGGCTTTGGGTGTTCAAAAATTATTAGGGTCCGATTACTCCATTGCAACGAGCGGTATTGCCGGTCCTGACGGGGGTTCAGAGGAAAAGCCGGTAGGCACAATTTGGGTGGCGGTAGCGGGTCCAAACGGAGTTTGGAGCAAGAAGTTTTTGTTTGGAAGTAAGCGAAAATTAAACACGCATTTAACCGTAAATGCGGGCTTGGAAGGATTAAGAAGAGAAATTTTAAAATAGGCTTGAAAAAATGTGGAATATTCACGTAATTTGCACTCCCTTTTTCAGAACTAGAAAATAAAGGAATTATGTCGAGAGTTTGCGAATTGACCGGAAAGAAAGCATTGTCAGGAAACAACGTTTCCTTCTCAAATAAGAAAAGTAAGCGCCAGTTCAAGGTGAACTTAGTGCGTAAGCGTTTTTATTTACCAGAAGAAGACAAGTGGTTGGTACTTAGAGTATCGACTTCTGCAATCAAAAACATTAATAAGTTAGGAATTACAGCTGTTGTAAAGGAAGCCCGTCAAAAAGGCTTTTTGAACAAGTAATCTCTTACAGATATTGTTATCTTTAAGTCGCCTCCACCAAATGGGGGCGACTTTTTTTATTGAATTATGAAACAGTTTGCCCTTTTCCTTTTCGTTTCGTTCGTTACGCTGAGCTGCACAAAAGAGACGGTTGACCCGGTTCAAAAACAAATGGCTTTCCTTTTGTAAAAGTGGGAAATGTAAGTACGTACATCACTACTTTCGGAGGCAGCGTGATTGACACCTCATCTACATTTGAAGTACTCAGTGAATCGGAGAACAAATACCAAATCCTGCTTAAGGCAGCGGGGATAACGCAGCCGAGTACATTGTTTACCGACGGCACTTGGCTGTATGAATATGGTATCAACGGATCCGAGTTGAATGCTTCAAAACTCTACAAAAAGGACCCGGAAGCGGGAGATACATGGCAAGACATCTCTGATGGGGACACGATTATTTCTATTGTTTCTTCTGTAAATGAATCCATTACTGTTGCAGCGGGAACCTTTATTGTTGACCGTGTAGCGAGTGTCGAAAAAGGGATGAATGACACCAGTTTCGTGTACATATCTTCCGAAAACGGAATTGTGAAACAGGAGCTTGAAGCGGGCGGATTTTCATTGAAGTTAGAATTGTACGAGAAAAACTTCTAAGTGCTTGGTGTAGATTTCATTAATTAGTTATCTTTGCACTCCTTAAAAAGATAGGATCATGGCGAAGAAAGGAAATCGCGTACAGGTTATTCTTGAATGCACAGAGCATAAAGAAAGCGGAATGCCGGGTACTTCTCGGTATATCAGTACCAAAAATAAAAAGAACTCTCCCGACCGGTTAGAGTTGAAAAAATATAACCCGATTTTGAAGCGTTCTACAACGCATCGCGAAATCAAATAATACGAAGCTATGGCTAAGAAGACAGTTGCATCGTTACAAAGTGGCGAATCAAAGAATTACACGAAAGTGGTGAAAATGGTTAGAGGACCTAAAGGTGGTTTCTCTTTCTCAGAAGAAATGGTCACAAAAGACAAAGTGAACGACTTTTTTAATAAATAAGTCGGGGCTATAAATTCAAAGAGCCATCTACAATGTAGGTGGCTTTTTTTTTGGGATATTTGCTTCAATTTCAACGACATGAGTTTTTTTAAGAAAATTTTTTCGAGCGAGAAGAAAGAAACACTAGACAAAGGACTTGAAAAATCCACTGAAAGTGTTTTCTCAAAACTTTCGCGAGCAGTTGCCGGTAAATCCAAAGTTGACGACGAAGTACTCGATAACCTTGAGGAAGTATTAGTTACTTCTGATGTAGGCGTGCAAACCACGTTGAAAATCATCGAACGCATCGAGGAACGCGTTGCTCGCGACAAGTTCTTAGGGACCTCTGAACTCAATCAAATTTTGAGAGAAGAGATTGCTGGACTTCTCTCTGAAAATGAAATAGGAGAATACACAGATCTCAGCGTACCTGAAGGGAAAAAGCCCTATGTGATTATGGTTGTGGGGGTTAATGGTGTAGGTAAAACAACTACAATTGGAAAACTAGCGCATCAATTTAAAGCAAAGGGCTATAAAGTTATGCTGGGTGCCGGTGATACCTTCCGAGCGGCGGCAATTGATCAACTCAATGTTTGGGCTGAACGCGTTTCTGTTCCGATTATCAAACAAAAAATGGGATCGGACCCTGCTTCTGTAGCGTACGATACACTTCAATCAGCCGTGTCTCAAGATATGGATGTTGTGCTTATTGATACGGCGGGTAGACTACACAATAAAGTAGGACTCATGAACGAGCTATCGAAAGTTCGGAACGTCATGCAAAAAATTATTCCAGACGCACCGCACGAAGTATTGCTTGTTCTGGATGGAAGTACCGGTCAAAATGCGGTGGAACAAGCACGTCAATTTACAAAGGCCACAGAAGTGAATGCGCTGGCGATTACAAAACTCGATGGCACGGCCAAAGGTGGTGTTGTTATTGGTATTAGTGATGAGTTTAAAATTCCCGTAAAATATATAGGCGTTGGTGAAAAGGTCCAAGACCTTCAAGTGTTCAATAAGTTTGAGTTTGTTGACTCTTTCTTCAAACTAAATAAGCCCTAAGCAAGGCTCAAGGAGAACGGAATTATGCGTACAAAACAAATACATAAGAACACCATAAATGTGGTCACGCTGGGATGCTCGAAAAACGTTTACGACAGTGAAGTGTTAATGGGGCAATTGAAAGCGAACGATATGGACGTTCGCCATGAGGACGAGAAAGAAGAGGGAAATATTGTGGTCATTAATACCTGCGGGTTTATTGATAACGCAAAAGAGGAGTCTGTAAACACGATTCTTTATCATGCGAATAGAAAAGAACAAGGTTCTATTGATAAGCTATTTGTTACAGGGTGTTTGAGTGAACGATACAAGCCCGATCTAGAAAAAGAGATTCCAAACGTCGACGAGTACTTTGGCACACGTGATCTACCTCGATTGTTAAAAGCCCTGGGGGCCGATTACAAGCACGAACTAGTAGGCGAACGACTAACGACTACTCCCAAGCATTATGCGTACTTAAAGATCGCGGAAGGCTGCGATCGTCCTTGCTCTTTCTGCGCAATCCCGTTAATGCGAGGAAAGCATGTTTCGAAGCCCATTGAAGAGTTGGTAAAGGAATCTGAGCACTTGGCGGCAAATGGCGTCAAAGAGTTGATATTAATTGCGCAAGATTTGACGTACTACGGTCTCGATCTGTATAAGGAGCGTCGCTTAGCGGACTTGTTGCGATCCTTATCGAAAGTGGAAGGAATTGAATGGATTCGATTGCACTATGCGTTTCCTACGGGATTTCCGGAAGAAGTGCTCGATGTGATTCGGGAAACTCCGAATATTTGTGATTATATCGATATTCCTTTACAGCATATAAGTGATGATATCCTGAAGTCGATGCGTCGAGGCACTACTTTTGAAAAAACGAATCGATTACTAGATGCGTTTCGACAGCGCGTTCCGAAGATGGCCATTCGGACGACATTAATTGTAGGATATCCGGGTGAAACAGAAGATGATTTTGAAATCATGAAGCAATGGGTAAGCGATCAAAAGTTTGAGCGTTTAGGAGTATTCACTTATAGCCATGAGGAGAATACACATGCCTTTGGGTTAGAAGACGACGTTCCGGAAGAAGTGAAAGAAGAACGGGCCGCTGAAATAATGGCCATTCAACAAGATATCTCGGCCGCCAAGAATCAAGAAATGGTAGGGAAAACCTACAAGGTTTTATTCGATCGAAAAGAAGGAGACTGGTTTGTCGGTCGCACCGAATTCGATAGCCCTGATGTGGATAACGAAGTCCTGGTCGACGCGCGAGAACATTATGTTCGTATTGGTGATTTTGCCGATGTGAAAATTACAGAGGCACTCGATTTCGACCTATACGGGGAGGTTACGAGCTAAATAATTGTAACCCATTGAAAAAGAAAAGCCCTCGTTTCATTGAAACGAGGGCTTTTTATTTAGTGCAAATGGATCTTAACCATTCATTGAGATCAAGAATTCTTCGTTGCTGTCCGTTCTTACTAATCGGTCGCGCAAGAATTCCATAGCTTCTACTGGATTCATATCAGAGAGGTGTTTTCTTAAAATCCACATGCGTTGCAAGGTCGCATCGTCATACAGTAAGTCGTCTCGACGCGTACTTGAAGAAACAAGGTCAATGGCCGGGAATACACGCTTGTTCGAAATCTTGCGATCCAATTGCATTTCCATGTTACCAGTACCTTTGAATTCCTCAAAAATAACCTCGTCCATTTTAGAACCGGTATCTACCAAGGCCGTGGCGATGATCGTTAGAGAGCCGCCGCCTTCAATATTCCGAGCCGCTCCAAAAAAGCGCTTCGGTTTTTGAAGTGCATTGGCATCAACCCCACCTGAAAGTACTTTTCCAGAAGCGGGCTGCACTGTGTTGTATGCACGCGCTAATCGCGTGATTGAATCGAGTAGGATCACTACATCATGACCGCATTCAACAAGTGCTTTCGCTTTCGAAAGGACTATGTTGGCGACGCGTACATGGCGATCGGCTGGCTCGTCAAAAGTAGAGGCAATGACCTCTCCTTTCACACTTCTAGCCATATCGGTAACTTCTTCAGGTCGTTCATCGATCAAAAGAACAATTTGGTACACTTCGGGGTGATTCGTGGCAATTGCGTTGGCAATTTCCTTCATCAACATCGTTTTACCCGTTTTGGGTTGTGCTACAATTAATCCTCTTTGTCCTTTACCAATTGGCGAGAACAAATCAATAATTCGGTTGCTGATGGAGGGTTTAACACCCCCCGTTAAATTGAATTTCTCATCCGGAAACAAAGGCGTAAGATGCTCGAAAGAAACGCGATCACGCACATAGGAAGGGTCGCGGCCATTGATCTCTTCAATTTTCACCAGCGGGAAAAATTTCTCGCCTTCTTTTGGCGGACGAACTTGTCCCACAACGGTATCACCGGTTTTAAGGCCAAATAATTTTATTTGACTTTGTGATAAGTAAATATCGTCAGGTGAACTCAGGTAGTTGTAATCCGAAGAACGCAAAAAGCCATATCCGTCAGGCATCATTTCAAGCACGCCTTGAGCGCTTATGATACCGTCAAACTCAATTTCCTCTTCTTTTTTCTGCTGAGGGCGATTGTTTGAATTGCGGTTGTTATTGCGATTATCCTTGCGGTCGCCGCGATTGTCATTGCGATCTCCGCGATTATCGTTCCGCTCGTTGCGGTTGTCATCGCGGTCGCCGCGATTCTCATTGCGATTGTCTTTTCGTTCGCCGCGATTATCGTTCCGTTCGTTCCGATTGTTTTCTCGGGGTGTTCTGCTGTTTGAATTGCGGTTGTTATCGCGTCTGTTGTTGTCACGAGGACCTTTTGAGCGACTTTCTTTGTTTTCGTCGCTTTCTTGATTTGGAGAATCTCCCTCTGTAGGCTCTTTAAATGCCTGAGGCTTGCGATTGCGATCTTCATTACGAGGTTTGCGTTCGGGGCGAGAAGGTTTACTTTCCGCTTTTTTCTCCGGTGCTTTTCGCTCTTCTGTTGGTGCTTCACCGCCAGTAACTACGGCTTTTACCTTTCCAGGATTTTCCGCTTGAACGTCCAAAATTTGATAAATGAGATCCATTTTTTTGAGCTTGGAAATGCTCTTTACGTTGAGTCCTTTTGCAATGTCTTGCAACTCAGGGAGCTTGAGCTCCTTTAATTCCAAAATGTCGTACATGGAATGTGTGTTAGATAAATGTGGAATCCGATTGGATTCACTTAATAATAATCGTACTGATCTTGTCTATAACAGGAAGTAGATGGAGCGAAGTGCTCACTTAGATGATGCAATAATACAAAGTTTTCATCGATATGTTGCTTTTTGACCTTTTTTTTAGGGCCTATCGGCCCGATAAATAATCTTAATTTTGTCCTTCTAAAAACATCTATTCATGTTGCAAAGAGTTCAAACGATCTATTTATTGGCCGGAGTCATCTGGACGGTTTCAATGGTTGCTATAACGCCGATTCTTGATATCAATCAAGAGCCTAATGGAATTCAAGGTAATCCTATTTTATTGGCGACATATGCCGTTGTAGTACTCCTTTTCATCATAGCGATTGCTTCCTACAAAAAGCGCAATTTTCAAGTGAACGTTAATCGTGTGAATACGGTATATAACTTGCTTCTTTTCGGAGGGCTCGCCTTCGTAGCCTATTTTCAAATTCCTCAGTCTAGTTCTTACAAGGCACATTTAGACTGGGGAGCAGTAGTGCCTGTCTTGAACATCGTGCTGTTATATTTAGCCAATCGCGGTATTATTGCCGACGAAGCATTAGTCCGCTCGTTGGATCGACTTCGTTAAAGCCCTCCTTTTTTACCCAGTTCAACTACTTCGAGCTCTTTAATATCGGAGCCATCAATGGTAAATCGAAGTAAGGTGCGCATCTTGTGAAAGCCGTGTTTCCCTGCCGCGCCCGGATTCATATGCAGCAACTCAAGGTCTTTGTCGTACATCACTTTTAAAATGTGACTGTGCCCAGAAATGAAAACTTTTGGCGGATTTGTTTTTATTTCTTCTCGCACAGCCGCGCTATATCGCCGCGGATAACCTCCTATATGGGTGATCCATACATCTACGTCTTCACACAGGAATCGATTGTTTAAGGGCCAAACGGTGCGAACTTGGTGATCGTCAATGTTGCCAAAAACAGCGCGCACAGGAGCTATTTTTTCCAATTCATCGGTAATAGAAATAGGCCCTATATCGCCGGCGTGCCATATTTCATCGCACGATGAGAGGTATTCTTTTATGCGGTCATCAAGATAACCATGAGTGTCTGAAAGTAATCCGATCCGTTTCATGCGGGAATTTTACCTTTGCAAACGTACTTAAATGCACTTTTCTTTGCGCTACTTCATACAATTATCCTACAACGGTTCTCCTTTTCACGGTTGGCAAGTGCAGCCAAACGCGAGTACTGTTCAGGGATACATAAATGAAGGACTCACAAAACTATTAGGGAAATCGGTCGAAGTCGTTGGAGCAGGAAGAACAGATTCCGGAGTTCATGCGCGTATGATGATGGCTCATTTCGATTTCATAGATGATCTGCCCGGGGATTTGGTATATCGATTGAATCGATTTTTACCTGACGAAATAGCTATTCAAAAGATCTGGCCGGTAGGCCATTTACCGGGTAAAGATGGAAAAGGAGCGCATGCTCGATTCGATGCAATTTCAAGAACATACGAGTACTGGGTGGCTCGAAAGAAAGATCCATTTTTAATGAATCGCGCTTGGTATTGGCATGGACCCTTAGATATAGATTTAATGCAGCAAGCTGCGGATATCCTGAAAGAGTACAAGGACTTTGAATCGTTTTCAAAACTTCATACAGACGTATTTACTTTTGATTGCCGAATCGATGAAGCATATTTCGAAGAGCGCGGTAACCTACTCGTTTTCACAATCAAGGCCGACCGCTTTTTGCGTAATATGGTACGTGCGATCATTGGAACGCTGATGGAAGTTGGACAAGGGAAAAGAAGCCTTGAAGATCTGCGCAAAGTGCTTTTAAGTAAAGATCGAAGTATGGCCGGAACATCTGCCCCCGCATATGGTTTATACCTCATTGACGTAGCCTACCCTCCCGAATATACAAGTATACATGAGTGATTCTAAAGTGACAGGAAAAGCATTTGATCTTCAGCTATTACGCCGAATACTCAGCTATGCTGCGCCTTACAAGGGGCGCTTTTATTTCGGACTGTTCCTCACGCTGTTCATTTCCGTTCTATCGACTTCGCGGCCGATATTAATACAGTATACCATTGATCATTATGTAGTTCCAACTACTGGTGAGCCCAACGCGACTTGGTTGGGATACATGATGCTTATTATGGTGGGGGTTTTAATTCTTGAAACCTTGGTTCAGTTTGGGTCTATTTACATAACGAATTGGCTCGGACAGAATATTATAAAGGATATGCGGATGCAATTATATCGGCACATTCTAGCGTTTAAAATGAAGTATTTTGATCAAACACCGATCGGAACGCTTGTAACAAGAGCAGTGAGTGATATCGAAACCATTTCGAATATCTTCTCACAGGGAATCATTGTCATTTTTGGAGATTTGTTCAAGCTAGCCGTCGTCTTGGTGACGATGTTCGTATACAACTGGCGATTAGCCCTTTTGTCACTTGCTATCATGCCTTTTTTAATTTTCGCTGCGCGAATTTTCCAAAGAGCCATAAAACGCGCTTTTAGCGATGTCCGAACAGAAGTGTCTCGCCTTAATGCATTTGTGCAAGAGCACTTGACCGGAATGCGAATTGTTCAAATATTCAATAGAGAGGATCAAGAATTTGCCAAGTTTGAAGAGATTAATCGAGCCCATATGAAAGCCAATATTCGCTCCATTTGGCATTTCTCAATTTTTTTACCTGTTGTTGAAATTTCGAGCGCGATATCGATTGGTCTAATTGTTTGGTGGGGCGGGATTCATGCCGCGTTAGAAGACGGCGTAACATTGGGAGATTTAATTGCCTTTATTCTTTTTGTAAACATGATGTTTCGCCCAATTCGGCAGCTTGCAGATCGTTTTAATACCCTTCAAATGGGAATGGTTTCGAGCGAACGGGTGTTCAAGGTGCTCGATACGGATTTTATAATTCCCAACGAGGGGAGCCTGCGGCTCGATAAAGTAAATGGGCACATTGAATTTAAAGATGTGGTATTTGGGTACAACCCTGACGAACCTGTTTTAAAAGGAATAAGTTTTGAAGTTAATGAAGGGCAAACGCTGGCGCTGGTAGGTGCTACAGGAGCAGGAAAGACTTCAATAATAAATCTACTCAGCCGCTTTTATGAAATAAGCGAGGGAAAAATCACCATCGATGGAAATGATATTCACGAAGTTGAGCTGCAGGATTTAAGATCGCATATAGCTATTGTTCTTCAGGATGTATTTTTATTCAGCGATTCTATCTACAACAACATTACACTGAATGAGGAAATTCCCATCGAACGAATCGAAGAAGCGGCAAAAATTATTGGAGTAAACGAGTTTATCGATAGTTTGCCCGGCCGTTATGAATACAATGTAAGGGAACGAGGAGGGATGCTCTCTGCCGGACAACGACAGTTAATATCATTCTTGAGGGCCTATATTTCATCGCCGAGTGTACTTATTCTTGACGAGGCAACCAGTTCGGTAGATACCCATACGGAGCAACTTATTCAGCGCGCCATTGACAAGCTAACAGAAAATAGGACTTCCATCGTTATTGCGCATAGATTGGCGACGATTCAAAAGGCAGACCAGATTTTAGTGCTTGAAAAAGGAAGGATTGTGGAACGCGGTAGCCACCAAGAACTTCTGCGGCAAAACGGAAAGTACAAGGAGTTGTACGAGCTCCAGTTTGCCAATGAAGCGCCGCTGGCTTAACTGAGTTTTTTATTTTTCGACCTTATTGGTTGAATTCAATGAAGCAATTTGAAGGGCTTTGATCTTTTAAAGGCTCGCTGTTAATTCATTGTACCAAGATTGAAATTGTTGCGTAATCCTTCCTCGCTCTCCGGCTCCTATGGAGCGGCCGTCTATTTCTCCGACCGGACTTAACTCGCCCATGGAGCCCGTGGTAAAGCATTCATCCGCTGTATACAATTCCGTTATACTGATATTCTTTTCGGCAAAGGGAAAACCCTTGTCTTGTGCTATTTCTAGAAGTGTTTTTCTTGTTATGCCCGGTAAACAGGCGTCGGCGAACGGCGTTAATAGCACTCCGTCTTTAACAATAAAAAGATTCATCGCATTGGTCTCAGAGGCAAACCCGTACAAATCGAGCATCACAGCATCGTCGACGCCGGCCACATTGGCTTCGATTTTAGCGAGAATGTTGTTGATTAAATTATTGTGGTGAATTTTAGAGTCAACACACATCGGAGGATTTCTTCGAACGCTTGAGGTAATTAATCGAAGCATTTTCCCATCGAATATTTTCCTTTTCCATTCGGCGAGTACAATAAGCGAGCAGCCCTCTTTGTTCCAATGCGGACTCATTCCGCTGGTTACTTTTTTACCTCTTGTGAGTGTGAGTCGAATATGAGTTTCGTCACTCATCCCATTCGCGGCGAGGGTTTTGTAAACGGCCTCTGTAATATCTTCCCGTGAGGGAATACCCGAAAACATCATCGTGTGGGCGGAATTCATGAGACGATCTAGGTGTTCTTCGAGTTTAAATACTCGGCCATTATACACGCGTAAGCCTTCCCAAACGGCATCGCCGCCTTGAACGACACTATCGAAAACAGATATTTTGGCTTCGTCGCGGTGGTGTAGGGCACCGTCGATCCAAATTTTGATGTCGCGGTTTCTTTCATCGGGTAAAGTGGGTGTCATAGTCAGGCTTTTAAGGCGTGTTTGTACAAATCATTGTAAAAGGGTAAACAGTCTTGTAAAAGTGCATTTAAATAGGTTGGGAACGGCTCTGTTTTTGGTTTATACTTTTGGAACCCGCTACTAGTATGAAGGTTATGGTACCAATGCGGGGCCCAAGGACCGTCTTCGGAACGACCACCAGCCGTCCAGGAAAGCATAGCTTCTTCAAAAGGCAATTCCAGATGGTCGCAAACAGCGGAAAGGACTTTCTGAGGAGCCAAAAGGAGCTCTTTTGAGTCGATAACGAGCGGGTTATGGCCTTCCTCAGTCAATTCTAAAAACAGTTGATGTTGACGTTCATATGCTGTATCAAGAAGAGTAGGGTGGGGGATCTGATTGATTAAAGTTGGGAGCATTTCCGCCGGATCTCTTATTAAGAAGATGTTCTTCAAGGAGCGAAGAAAGCCATGATCCTCGATTCCTTCTAAGTGATGCGCCATGTTCTTCACAAAAAGCACGGGCCGATCAAATGGAGCGCGTACGAATGAATCCAAGCAAGATGATACTTCGAGGTCAAGGACATCCAAAAGTTCTTCTCGTCCCGGATGATCTGCACCCGTCCGCATTAAATACGGTCCGTAAAGAGGTTCGTCAAGTACCCGGGTATCCGATCGTTGTGCGAAGCTGTACATCAATGCGGTGCTTATGTTGCGCGGTCCCGACCATAAACAAACTCTTTTTTCTTTCATCCTTTATTTTGTTTCTGGCCTAACGGCCAGATAGATAGTGGTCCTCAGTTACTCAATTTTTCACTCTAGCCGAAATGGAAAATCGAAGTAAAGAAAAAGGAAAGGATTTGAAAAACTAATTTGGTTTATAAAATAAACTAGTTTACATCTGCTGAGAACTAATGGTAAAAACAAGTCCCATGAAAATCAAACTATCTATTTTCGTCACACTTTTAACCCTCTCCATAACTGCTCAAAACCCGGTAAAAGAAAAATTATCTTGGATGATCGGCGACTGGAGCGGTGGGGGTTGGGTAAGCCAAGGCCCTGGAACGGAAGCATCTTTTAATCAAACAGAGAGTATTAGTTGGGGCGCCGGAGAAACGGTCATCATTATTAAGGGGCAAGGAACAGACCCCGAAAGCGGTGAAGTGAATTTTGAAGCGGCAGGTATGATCTATTACGAGCCCAAAGACCAATCGTTCCACATGCATTCTTTTACGGATGAAATGGGAGGTGTCATTGCCGACTTACAAGTTACGGGAGACAATAAAGCGGAATGGGGGTTTGACGTTCCCGGTGGGCACATTGTCTATAAAATAGTTGCGTCTTCCGGCAAATGGAAGGAGCGAGGCTATTTTAGTCCGGATGGAACGGACCAAGAGTACCCAATGTTTGAAATGACCGCGCAACGAACAGCAACGGGGAAATAAGGATCTTTTTTCAGTATTTATCAATCAAATAGCATTTTAATTATGGAAAATACAGAAATGTCACACGAAGACAGTCTCCAACTAATAAAGGGTATGATCCAGTCGGCCCAAAATAAAATGACTGACAATAGCATTCATTACTTGCTATGGGGTTGGCTGGTATCCACCGCTGCTATTTTACACTTCGTGTTATTGAAGTTAGACTACCAGAACCCTTGGATTGCGTGGCCCGTACTGATGACCCTTGGAGGCATCAGTGCAGGAGTTATCGGATATCGCGATAATAAAAAGGCCACCGTTAAAACCTATACGGACCGACTCATGACCTACGTTTGGGGAGGGATGGTGGTTTGTATGTTCATTTTACTTTCTCAAGGGACTCACCTCGATTGGGAAGTGGTTTATCCAATATTAATGCTCTTTTGGGGATGGGCCTTGTTTATCTCTGGAGGAATGGTTCGTTTTAAACCGCTAATGTTTGGAGGAGCCCTTAATTGGGTTTTGGGAATTATTGGCTTTTACCTCACTTTTGAGAATCAATTGCTCTTAATTGCCGCATCCATGGTGTTTAGTTACCTCGTTCCGGGATATTTGCTCAGAGCTAAAGTCAAAGCAAATGCTGCCTAATCTAGACCCATTATTACACAATCAACTGCGTCTTTCGATCGTGTCCTTATTAATTGGTGTCGAACGAGCCGATTTCAATTTTTTATTGGAGCAAACCGGAGCCACGAAAGGCAACATTAGTGTGCAAATAAAAAAATTAAAAGAGGCCGGATACATATCGGTGGAAAAATCATTCCAGAATAACTACCCGAAAACGGAATGTTGCATAACACCTCAAGGCATTAAGGCTTTCGAGGCTTATGTAGAAGGGATTTCGAAGTATCTGAAGAGGTGATGATTTATCTTTATTTAGATAGGATCTTTTCACTCAAATAACGTCCCGTAAATCCAATTTTAGAGGAGATTAGATCTTCTGGAGTTCCAGAAAATAGAACGTCTCCACCGCCTTTACCCCCTTCGGGCCCCAAATCAATAATCCAATCGGCACATTTGATAATGTCCATATTGTGTTCAATGATCAAAATGCTATGTCCTTTTGTAATAAGAGCATTGAATGAGTCCATTAACTTTAAAATATCGTGGAAATGGAGCCCGGTAGTGGGTTCGTCAAATATAAATAAGGTGTGACCCTGATTTGATCCGCGACCCAAAAAGCTCGCTAATTTGACCCGCTGTGCTTCTCCACCCGATAGGGTGCTCGAAGATTGCCCCAAATGAATATACCCTAAACCCACATCTTGAAGAGGCTGTAGCTTTGAAGCTATTTTTTGATGATTGTGCTTTGTGAAAAAGTCAATGGCCTCATTGATCGTCATTTCAAGAATGTCAAAGATGGTTTTTTCATCCACCTTGATTTCGAGAATCTCATCTTTGAATCGACGACCATGGCACGTTTCACAGGTAAGGTGAACGTCTGCCATGAACTGCATTTCAATTTGAACTTCGCCTTCGCCCTCACAGGTGTCGCATCTCCCGCCTTCCACATTAAAACTAAAGTGCTTTGCTTTGTAGCCGCGCTTCTGACTTAATTTATGGTTGGCGTATAAACTTCTAATCTCATCATAGGCCTTGACATACGTTACCGGATTGGAACGACTCGATTTACCGATGGGATTTTGATCTACAAATTCGATTTCAGAAAGTAACTCCACAGCGCCTTCCAAGCCATCAAATTCGCCTGTTCGTCCGGCATATCCGCCCATTCTCTTTTTGAGCGCCGGATAAAGGATATCCTTTATTAAGGTGCTTTTCCCTGATCCACTGACCCCGGTAACAACGGTTAAGACTTCCAGCGGTATACGCGTCGTAACATTTTTCAGATTATTTTCTCGAGCCCCCTTAATATCAATCCAGTTGCGCCCTTTTCGCCGTGTTTCTGGCACGGGAATTTCGGCCTTTCCGGTAAGGTACTTTCCGGTCAAACTCGTTGAATCCTTCAATAGTTCTTCGTGTGTGCCCCAAAATATGAGTTCACCTCCGAGGCTTCCGGCCTTCGGCCCGATGTCTATAAGCAAGTCCGCGGCCTTCATGATGTCTTCATCGTGTTCCACGACAATGACGGTGTTTCCGAGATCGCGTAAACTCTTAAGCACTTCTACCAAGCGTTCAGTATCCTTTGAATGAAGTCCAATAGATGGCTCATCCAAGATATACATCGAACCTACCAGAGAAGAACCAAGGGATGTAGCTAAGTTGATTCGCTGGCTTTCTCCACCCGATAGGGTGGAAGAACGGCGATTAAGCGTTAAATAATTGAGGCCTACTTGGTTTAAAAAACGGAGCCTGCTCGTAATTTCTATCAGGATTCGTTTTGAAACATTTTGCTCGTATTCATTGAGTTTCATGGCCTCGATCAAAGGTAATAACTCACCAATAGGCAGATCCACTAAATCGGTTATCCGATGACCACCGACTTGGACGTAACCGGCCTCTTTACGCAGGCGACGGCCTTTACATTCGGTACATTTCGTTTTTCCTCGATACCTCGAGAGCATGACTCGATACTGTATTTTATAGCTTTTTGATTCCAGATATTGAAAAAATGGATGAATTCCTGTGAAGTACTTATTTCCGTTCCAAAGAAGCTCTTTCTGCTCCTCTGTCAATTCAAAGTACGGTTTGTGGATAGGGAAGTCGAAACGATAGGCATTCATCACCAATTCGTTTTTATACTCCTGCATTTTCTCGCCTTTCCAGCAAACAATCGCTTCGTCATAAATACTAAGCGCCTTATTGGGTATTACCAGATCTTCATCAATTCCAATAATGCTTCCATAGCCTTCGCATTTCGGACAAGCGCCATATGGATTATTAAAGCTAAAGAGGTGTTCGGAGGGCTCATCAAAGGTGATTCCGTCGAGTTCAAACTTGTTGCTAAACTCTTGTAAGGAGCCATTATCTGCCTGTTCAATTTTACAGATTCCATTTCCTTCAAAGAAAGCGGTTTGTACAGAATCAGCGGTACGGGTTTGTGTATCCTCGTCGTCCTCACGGACGGAAAGTCGATCGACAACCAAATAGGTGTTATTCCAATCGACGCTTGTCTTTTCCTCGAGAAGATCGTCGATGCGGACGACTTTTCCATCGCGCCGAAGGCGGCTAAACCCCTGCTGCTGAAGTACTTTTAATTGTTGTTCGGTGTCGCGTTCCGCGTGAAGATGAACGGGTGCCAATACTAAAATGCGCGTATCCACAGGAAGAGTGTTCACCCAACGAACAACATCAGAAACGGAATGACGCTGTACTTCCAATCCACTAACTGGAGAGTATGTGCGACCAATGCGCGCGAAAAGGAGCTTTAGGTAATCGAAAATTTCAGTGGAGGTTCCCACTGTAGACCTCGGGTTACGCGTATTTACTTTTTGCTCAATGGCAATGGCGGGGGAAATCCCTTTTATATAATCTACTTCGGGTTTATTAAGACGCCCCAAGAATTGGCGCGCATAGCTCGAAAGTGATTCTACATAGCGGCGTTGCCCCTCCGCATAAAGTGTGTCAAAAGCAAGAGATGATTTACCTGATCCAGATAAACCTGTAACAACGACCAAACGGTTTCGGGGTATTGCTACGTCTATATTCTTGAGATTGTGGAGACGAGCTCCTTTAATCAAGATGTTTTCTTTAGGGTTCAGAGTGTCTAGATCGAGCGCCATAAAAGTGGTACGGTTTTTTCACTTAATCAGTAAAGAAGCTTGGAGGGCTTCTTTACCGGAAGTGCAAAATTAGGAGATTAAAACTTGGGTCGTATTAAAAAAAATCTATATTTGTCTCATATACTCCTAGATCAGTATTTGTCAAATTCTAATTTTTTAGCTGCGTATTAAGCACGTTTACTTTTTTGTTTTTAGAAGCCAGAAGGCTTGTTGACGAGGATTAAAAACCAAAAGAAGGTAGACTATGCAATTGAAGCAGTGGGAAGACTCTGCGTTGGTAAAAGCATACCAGCAGGGTAATGAAAAAGGATTAGAAGAACTAGTAACACGTCACCGCCAGCGCATCTATGCGTATATTTTAACGCGGGTTCACGATAAAGATTTAGCAGAAGATTTATTTCAAGACGCTTTTATTAAGGTTATAAAAACCTTGAAAAAAGGGCGATACAATGAAGAGGGTAAGTTTTTACCCTGGGTTTTGCGAATTTCGCACAACTTGATCATCGATCACTTCCGTCGAAATAAGCGCATGCCGATGATGGAAACAACGGAGGACTTTGATATTTTCGACGTTATTTCGGATGCTGGCTTGAGTGCTGAGAATCAAATTATAAAGGACCAAATCGTCCAAGATGTTCGTAAGTTAATTCAACAATTACCTGCCGAACAGAAAGAAGTTTTGATCATGAGGCACTATGCCGAAATGAGTTTCAAAGATATAGCGGAGCAAACCGGAGTGAGTATCAATACCGCACTGGGTCGAATGCGTTATGCGTTGATAAACTTGAGGAAGCTTATCGAAGAGCACAACATGAATATGACTTTATCGTAAAAAAAGAGCAATTGGTATAATACGATCAAAAAAGGTGCGTTTCCATAGTGATTCATTTCCCAAAACTGATCATATGGCCAAGACCTTTACTCCTGATTTTTTATTACAATATACTTATGGCGAGCTTAGTGAAAAAGAAAGCCTAGAGGTAGAAGCGCTCTGCAATCACGATCTTTACTTGCGCGACGAACTAGCATTAATAAATGAAAGTAAGTCTATGCTTGATGAAGTCGAATTAAAACCCTCAGACAAGACTCTGAACTACATTTTATCATTCTCAAAAGCCTACCATGTGTCGGAATTAGAGAGTGGTGATCAGGTAGAAATGATTCTGAATTAGAGGTATCCGTTTTTCTTGAGATAATCGCGTCGCCCTATTTTTTGGGTAATAAAATCGCGCTCTGGTTTAAAGCCTCTGGCTTGACCGTACTCTCTTCCGTAAAAAATAATCTGCAAATGCAGTTTATTCCATAATTCTTTGGGAAAAAGACGCTTTGCGTCTTTTTCTGTTTGAGTGACATTCTTGCCGGAAGATAGACCCCAACGCCACATTAACCGGTGGATATGGGTATCAACGGGAAAACTTGGTACATTGAACGACTGTGCCATGACCACCTGAGCTGTTTTGTGCCCCACGCCAGGTAACTCCTCCAGCAACTCTAAATCTGCGGGTACTTCACCGTTGTACTTCTCAATTAGTATTTTAGAAAGACCCGATATAGCTTTTGATTTCGCGGGAGAGAGCCCGCAAGGTCTAATAATGGCTTTTATATCCTCAACGGGAAGTTTGGCCATGTCAAATGGATTTGCGGCGGCGTCAAAAAGAGCAGGGGTGATTTTGTTAACGCGTTCGTCTGTACACTGTGCCGATAGAAGAACGGCTACCAATAAAGTATAGGGATCGTGATGGTCCAAGGGAACCGGCGTCTCCGGGTAAAGGGTCTCTAGTTCGGCAATTAAATAGGCTACTTTTTCTTTTTTAGTCATTTAGGTGTGGATGAAAAAATCCATTTAGTGCGAAGCTATCGAAGAATTCTCATTTCTTTATGCACGTAAATAGAATTCGACTTAATTCGGATAGATCGATGGGTTTTGATAAGAAATCGTTCATCCCTGCCTCAATGGCCGCTTTTCTTGATTCTGAAAAAGCATCAGCTGTAAGCGCCACCACGGGTGTAGGTTCGAGATTTTGTTCATTTTCATAATTCCTCCATTCCTCAATCGTCTCGATCCCGTTTTTTTCAGGCATTTGTATGTCGAGAAGAACTAAATCAAATTTTGATTTGCGCATTTTTTCTAGAGCATGAACGTCATTTTCGACAATTTCGATTTGCGGATTCCACTTTTCGAGTACTTTTTTGAGAACCAGCTGATTCATGAGGTTATCCTCGGCAATGAGAATTCGATTTCCACTTAAACCTCTCGGTCCAGTTCCCTGAGAAAAATGTTCCTTATCAATGGCTTCACTGCTTATGCCAAAGGGCAAATTAAAAGTAAACATAGATCCTTCTCCTTTTACACTTTCGACCAAAATGGTCCCGCCTTGGCCATCAATAAATTTCTTTGTGATGGTCAGCCCGAGCCCCGTTCCATCATATTTTCTGTCGTTCGAGTGCCTTCCTTGGTATTTCTTCTTCCTTACTCAAGATTTGTCTTTAATGAGAATCTCGACGACACTGCCATCTTCTACTACGAAGTTTTGCTCAATACTTAGCGGTGTCTTGTAATGTTCTGAGGCCGCAGATATCAATCCGACCGCCAGGTCGGAAAGCTTCCTTTCGGAACGATAGGTCATTTTCATATCCTTACCCATGCGTTCCGTTTCAAAGCTCGGTAACTCAGCATCTGGATATAACTTTTTCACTTCTACGTGAATATGCCCATCTATTTTCTCCAATAAATCGTAGGGATGCTCGACTCCTTGAAAGAAGAAAGAATATTTTTTTAAAACGTTTGAAAAAGATGAGCACCAAAAGCATGCAGTAAATCGGTAATGGCAATGCCTGTTTTGTCACTCAATGCTTTTACCAACACAGACATTTCTTGATGCGGGTAAGTGCCCACAGCCGTATATGCTCCACTGCTACTCAATGCAGAATTATCCAGGATGTTGTCGGCTATTTCTAAACCGAATTTTTCCTCCACTAATTCAATAAACTCCGAAAACACTATACCCTTTATGAATGTAAATTTAATTTATGCTGAATGTAGTAAAAAAGTGGTTTTAATTGAATCATTAAAAAAGTGAACTTTCACTGATGTAACTTGTCATCCAGGTACAATTAAAATAAGAGATCATGGAACAAATAGTTGAGGGAGCCAAAGCACCTGAATTTAAGGGGGTCAATCAAAAAGGGGAAACCATACAATTGAGCGATTTTAAGGGTAAAAAAGTCATTCTGTATTTTTATCCTAAAGATGATACCCCAGGCTGTACTGCTGAAGCATGCAGTCTGCGCGATTATTATACGGAGCTAAAAGAAAAAGGTTTCGAAGTAATTGGGGTGAGTGCAGATACCTCGTCGAAGCACGAAAAATTTGCCGCGAAATACGAGCTCCCTTTTCATTTAATTGCCGACACTGAAAAAGACGTAATTGAATCGTACGGTGCTTGGGGTTTGAAAAAATTTATGGGTCGCGAATATGAAGGAATCATCCGTAAAACCTTTGTAATCGATGAAAATGGAGTGATTGAACGCCTGTTTGAAAAAGTGAAAACCAAAGCACATGCCGAACAAATACTGGAGTCGTATGCATCGTGAATAAAATATTCATAAAACGACTCCGAAATGAATTGTCAGTGGCCCCGACAAGGTTTATATTTGGCTTAAATGATTGAATTGAATACGTGATTATGGACGAGAAAGAGAAAGCAGCTAAAATGAAGGCCCTCCAGTTGACAATGGACAAGCTGGATAAGACTTATGGAAAAGGAGCGGTCATGAAAATGGGTGATTCGGCTGTTGTAAATGTAGAGAGCATTCCCTCGGGAAGTTTGAGTTTAGATGTAGCCTTGGGGATCGGCGGATATCCTAGAGGGCGTGTCGTAGAGATATACGGTCCTGAATCGTCGGGAAAAACAACGCTTACCCTGCATGCCATAGCGCAGGCGCAAAAGCAAGGCGGAATTGCAGCATTCATTGACGCGGAACACGCATTCGATCGCTTCTACGCTGAAAAACTAGGAGTAGACATTGAAAACTTATACGTCGCTCAGCCAGACAATGGCGAGCAGGCTCTGGAAATCGCAGATAATTTGATTCGTTCCGGTGCTATTGATATTCTCGTTATTGATTCTGTTGCTGCCTTAACTCCGAAAAGTGAAATAGAAGGGGAAATGGGCGACTCGAAAATGGGTCTTCAAGCACGGCTCATGTCTCAAGCACTAAGGAAACTTACTGGAACGATCAGTAAAACAGGCTGCTGTTGTATTTTCATTAACCAGCTGCGTGAGAAAATTGGGGTCATGTTTGGTAATCCCGAAACCACCACAGGAGGAAATGCATTGAAGTTTTATTCCAGTATCCGTTTAGATATTCGCCGCATCGGGCAAATTAAAGATACGGATAGTGTAACGGGAAATCGCGCTCGTGTTAAAGTGGTTAAGAATAAAGTAGCGCCACCGTTTAAGCAGGCCGAATTTGATATTATGTACGGTCAGGGAATTTCGAAAGTAGGTGAAATTGTTGACCTTGGAGTTGAACATAATGTGCTTCAAAAGAGCGGTTCTTGGTACAGTTATGGCGAAACGAAATTAGGACAAGGTCGCGACGCAGTGAAGAACTTATTGATTGACAACCCGGAGCTTGCCGAAGAAATGGAAGGCAAAATTCGCGAATTCTTGAAACCGGCCTAATGGCGAATAGACTTATTCTTTTTTGTTTCGGTATAGTCTTTACTGCTGCTTGTTCTTCGGATCCGAAGGAAAAAGAGCAAGTGTTGTTTGAAACGCCGCTAGATAGTATCAACGCCATAATTCAAAATGAGCCAAATAATGCGGTGGCCTTTGCTGCGCGCGCATTAATTCAATTAGAGGCTCGTAACCTTGCGGAGGCTCAATCGGATGCGAAAAAGGCAATGGAACTCGATTCTATTAATCCGATTGTTTTGGAGAATTACGGTGATATTTATCTGATGCTCAATCAGACTCGAATCTCAAGAGACAGCTGGAAGACCTGTGCAGAGTTGAACCGAAATAATATCTCTTGCCGCTTTAAGCTGGCCAAGCTTTTATTTTTTGTGCGCAATTATGAAGAATCGCTGGACTATTTGAATGAAATATTGATGGTTGAAGGAGCGAACGATCGCGCCCTTTTCCTAAAAGCCAGCATATATAAAGAGCTTGGTGATACTTCGAGCGCAATACAGTTTTACCAGACGGCTATTGACGCAAATCCTGAGAATTTCGACGCCTATGAGCAATTAGGAGTTCTTTATGCTCAGCGTGAAGACTCCCTAGCGATCGCTTTTTATAATCGAGCTATTCAATTGCGCCCGAATGAACCGGGAGTATATTATAATCTTGGAATTTACTACCAATCAAAAGAGCAGTGGAATAGAGCGTTAGAAGCGTATTCATCCGCAGTTCAAATTGACCCAAATCACTTCAATAGTCATTACAATATGGGATACATCCATATTTTAATCAGTGCCTGGGGTCAAGGCGCAGTGCATTTTACCGACGCCATTAGAGCTAAAGATGATTACTATCAAGCCTATTACGGAAGGGCCTATTGCTTTGAGATGCTAGGGGATGTTACTCGAGCAAAAAAGGACTACGAGCAGGCTCTTAATATCAAACTCGATTACAAGCCCGCAGAAGAAGGCTTGGGCCGAATTGCCAAACTTTTGCAATACGGGAATTAAGGAACTGCTTCCAACCAAAGCCAATCTTTATTCGGATCTAACTGTACGCGCCTAACGGCACGATCGAAGACCCATTGCTGTGATGTAGTCTTCTCATTGAGCTCAACGTACAGTTCTTCAAAAGAACCATCTTCGAACTCAAGTAATACCGGCAACTTCATTGGCATTATTACCTCTTGTTCTTGTTGAATATCAAGTGTTACTATTCCCTGATCGGGTTGTAATTGATAGGCCCAATTTAATTCAGGGATGGTCGGTTTCGTAAGCCAAGGCTCATATCTACTGCTCAAAGGTTCGTGCGAAAACTCATCGAGTAGGTTCATAAAATCATCCGTGCTGGCCACACCGTACTTAAAGCGCTCAAAATAAGCGGCTAGTAATTTATGGAACCGATCTAAGCCAATATCCGTTCGGATCATATGTAAAATACGCCCTCCTTTTTGATAGCTATAGGCGTTCAATCGACTCATGAGATCCGTAGTTTCAAAATCGACAATTACGGCATTCGGATTCGCTTGGGCTCTCCTTAAAATGGCCTGCTCATCATTCCTTAAACGACTATAAAAAAGAGAGTCGCCGTATTTGTGCTGCATAAAAAGATGTTCTCCGTAGGTGGCGAAGCCTTCGCTTAGCCATAGATGAGGCCAGTCACTTTCTGTAACGCAATTTCCGAACCACTGATGCGCCATTTCGTGGGCGACTAAATCTTCGCTATTTAAGCCATCGCTAATTGCACGTTCGTCGTAGAAAATGCAACCCGCATTCTCCATGCCCCCAAAAAGGGTAGTTGATTGAACATGGTTTAATTGCTTAAAAGGATATTCTCCCCATATAGATTCAAAATAGCTCATTATTTCGTTGGCGGAAGAAACTTCCTCAAAAACGCTGACCGAATCATCCGGATAGGAATAAGCAAATTGCCTTACCTGTTTTGAAGGTATTTCGGTGATTGTAAATGGCGCCACGCCAAAAACGCTCACTTTTAATGGCAGAACGGAGGAGGTATCACTGTGGATAACTCGATAACCCGGCGGTGCTGTAATATTCCATTTAAAAAGCGCTTTGTCCGATAAATGGTCGTTACCCACAAGATATTGGTGCGCTCGATTTGGCCAATGATCGCCAAAAAAGGTACGTTCGTTGTTTTTATTTTTCCGAATGATTAACCCGTTTGCAGGAATGCCCGAATAACGAACGCGAAGCTCGATGGTGTCTTCCGGAACAAGAATTGATTCAATAATTAGCTCTTCATCTTTATGTGTGAATGGTGCAGTTGAACCACCCATTTTCAATTCATTCACCTTCATTCCCAATCCGTTTTCACCTCGATGAGCTAGGTCGAAACGGATTTCGTTACATGCCTTTCGCACAGTAAAGTACACGCGGGCATCAACTTCAATAACATCTGTTTCATCAGAAAGCACAATGCTGTAGTGATACATTGTCACATCTAAATTGGGATGCGCCTTTTGAGCGTAAAGCCCTATCGGGCCGAGAAGGCCCGCAAGAATAATGAGTAAACGAATCATAGACGTGTCGTCAAGTTTTCGACCAGTTTAAATCCAGCTAAAAACTCCTTTGCAACAACACGGATAAGCGTGTACAGTGGAATGGCCAATATCATTCCTGGAATGCCAGCTAAAGTACCCGCAACGGAAATGACGAGAAAGATCTCGAGAGGATGGGCAAGTACACTATTGCTGAAAATGACCGGTTGAAAAATGATATTATCGCAGAGTTGAACAACGAGGAAAGTGCCCATTACTTGTGAGGCTAAAATCAATGAGCTCGCCTGAAAACCCAATTCAACGTTTAGTAAGAGGCTTATCGCAAGAGCAAAACCCCCGCCAATAATAGGGCCGATGTATGGGATTAAATTGAAAATCGCGGCGAAGAAAGCGATCGTGAGCGCATATTTCACTCCAAATACCGAAAGTCCGATGGTAAGGAGTAAAGTGATCAAACTAATTTGAATAACGAGTCCTATAAAATATCTGGAGAGGAGACGCTGGCTGTTTGAAAGCACACGCTTCATTTGCTCCATATTTTTTTCGGGAGTTAATGAATAGACCATACTGGTCAAAATGTAACTGTCTTTCAGGAGGAAAAAAGTGATGAAAAGGATCGAAAAAAGGGCGACTAGCAGTCCCGAAAAAGTGCCTATGATGCCGTCCATGACCGCGGAAACATCGGTTACTTGAAGGAGTGTGCTCAGGGGCGCTTCCAGGTTTGCCTTATCTCGTAAGCTCTCTGAATTTAGATTGTAACGCTCGACTAATGCGATTAAGTCGTTCCGGGCCGGTTCTAGACCTTCCCACAAGCTTTGCAGCTCTATATTTGAAATAATATGAACGCCTTGGGCAATCAACGGGGTGAGTAGGCTAAATAATCCTACAATCAGAAAGATAAACGTACCTAGAACCAATAAAGCCCGCATCCAACTTGGTAGTGAACGATCTTTAATTCTCACCTTTTCAAGCAGATCCATTAAAGGGCGACCAATCAATGCAAGAACTGCGCTTATGATGAAATACACCACGAGTATACGTACGTACCATAAAAGGACTAAGAAGAGAAGGAAGCTTATGGCGCCAATGATTCGGCGAGTACGATTATTCATATTAAGGCATTTCTTCGCCTAAAAAGACGAATTGAATCATATTCGCACCCATCTGAAGTGCTTGCTTGCGAATTTGAGGACTGTCTCCGTGGACTTCAGGGTCTTCCCACCCGTCGCCAAGATCACTTTCGAAAGAATAGAATAAAACCAATCTTCCCTCGTAAATAAGTCCAAGTCCTTCAGAGGGCTTCATATCGTGTTCATGTACTTTGGGCAAACCGTTGTTGAAATCGTATTTGGCGTGATATATTGGATGAGAAAAGGGAAGTTCGACCAAATCTAATTCTGGAAAAACTTTCTTGAGCTCGGGGCGGACGTAGGCATCCATACCGTAATTGTCGTCAATATGCAGAAACCCACCCGCAATGAGGTATTCGCGCAAGTTTTCCGCTTCTTGAGGGTCAAAAACGACGTTGCCGTGTCCGGTCATATGTACAAAAGGATAGTTGAATAGTTCGGGACTACCGACTTCAACGATATCGTACTCTTGGGCGATCTGTGTTCCTAGGTTTTCATTGCAAAACGATATGAGGTTAACCAGACTGGATGGGTTGGAGTACCAGTCACCTCCACCTCTGTATTTAAGAACGGCTAACCGGTACGATTGCCCTACAGATCCTATGGAAATCATTAACGAGACCAATAAAAAAAGAATACGTTGTTTCATAGAGCAAACTTATGGAAGTTTAACGCAAGTTCATGGCTTTCAGTGCTACCGCTGCACAAGAAATAAGTCCGGCCGTTTCTGTTCTCAACCGCATATCTCCCAGGGAAAGAGGAGTCCATCCGGCCGTGAGGCCGTTTTCAATTTCGCGCGTACTAAAATCTCCTTCCGGACCAATGGCAATAACTAGTTCATCGCTTTCGATATCAGTTAAGGCAATTTTCTCTCCATCTGAACAGTGGGCTAGGTATTTATTTCGTTCGTTGGCCTTCGGCCAAAAGTCATTTGCTTTCGTAACCTCATTGAGAATCGGAAGATGGGCTCGCTGTGATTGCTTCATGGCAGAAACCATAATCTTGATCCAACGCTCAACGTTTACTTTGAAGCGCTCCGAATGATCCCCAATTAAAGGAGTAATTTCTTCCACACCGAGTTCAACGGCCTTTTCTAAAAGCCATTCCGTTCGATCCCGATTTTTAGTTGGGGAAAAAGCCAAGTGTAGGTAGAGGTTTCTTTGTGAAACGGTTTCTCGATGTTCGATTTCTACTTCAACACCTTTCGGATTTGCTGCGCTGATACGGCCTGTATATCGATGGCCCTTTCCATCGACTATTTCAAGCGATTGGCCTTCCGACATGCGGAGTACACGGACAATGTGTTTACTTTCTTCCGGATTAATTTTAGTGCTTTCGGAATGAAAACTGGGATCGTAAAACTGAGCCATTCTAACGACGCGTTAAGAATTTACCAATCAAGAAGGCAACTAATATGGTCATGTAAATTTGACCCGAAATGGCCAGCGTATAGGCTAAAAATTGCGCGATTGGAGCTTCTGGAGTAACGTCTCCATATCCAAGAGTTGACAAGGTCACGAAGCTATAGAAGAAAAAATCGTGCAAATTTGGTTCTGTTGTGTAACTGAAAGAAATAGCATTTGGATTCCAAACTTCAACGAGTACAAACAGCAACCCTGCTGCAATACCGATCATTAAATAGGCGCTAACTGCACCGAGAATCACGTGGAGGTTGACCCGATTGGTATTTACGATTTGTACAATGATACGCAGGGTGAGCGATGAGAAAAAGAAAATCACAATTATTGCCGCTATAATTCTGCCTTCAAAAGGTAAATCTGTCAGCGCCACCAACTGGGCCAAAATGGCGAAAAGACCCAAAAATACCCAGCGCCTGTTCTTTCTGTTTTCAGGATCGAGCGTATACATGGCGGCCATTAGAATAATGAGCACGATGAATGTAAACACCCAATTTTGAGCTTTTGTATGATCGGCGATTGCAATACTGAAAAGACCCAAAAGGGTCGAGCTCAATAGTACTAAATAGGGTTCTTTTAAAACCGCTAGAAATCTTCTTTTAAAAGAGGTCATTTTTTAGGCGCTAATTCCGGTATTTGACCAGAAATGTGAGGAATAGGACTCTGATTTAATTTTGTAAAAAGATCATTCAATTCTTTTTGGATGGATTTCAATTCATCCAGAACTTTTGGCAGTTCACTTCGAACGTACGCCGCATTATCTTTTTGTTGTTCCGTTGGCTCCGTGCGCACTCCCCAGGCATAGTAAGTTGAGGTTCCCAATCGATTTGACAAGCTCGGTGTCGTTGCAAAGTCGCGACTTGATAGGGTTCTGTCTCCATTAAGCTTTACGGATACATCGTATAAGCGCATCCGCAGCTTTTCGAGCTGATTTGCTTGATCCGTATCGAAATTGGCACTTTGTTGCACCAAGGCGCGAATGGATGCCCATTGTTTCTCGATGTCATTTCGGGCCATTCGCGCTCCAGAAGCCACGCGATTTAACTCCCTTAATTCATAGTAGAAGTCCTCGAGTTCCTTTCGATCCGCAGACGGAATGCTCAGATTGTTTAATGGAACGCACTTTAAGGGTGTTGGCTCGGAAAGCGCTTGCACGCCGGTAGAATCTACCTGGTGTAAAGAAACGTAATAGGTTCCTGGTCCCGCCGGAAAACTGCCACCAGATTCGTAGAACGTTTCGAGCGGATCGTTGTCAATAGGCGAAACAGAGGCAAATTCAAAATCCCAAGTAATTGATTGAAGGCCTTTTCTCGCGGGCGCTTTCAATCGGCGAATTAAATTGCCACGTTCATCTTTAATGTCGAAAAATAAATAGGGAGCTTCTTCTGTATCTTCTGCACGAAGGGCATCGTAACTCGGATAGGGTGTGTCGTTTCCATCCTTCGCGAGTGCTGCTTCTGCTTTTTTCCGCGCACCCTTTCGGGTGGATAAGCTCTCTTTTACATAATAATTAATGGTAGCACCAAAAGTTGGATTATCGGCCGCCCACCACGTTTCGCCTTTAAATCCATTTTTCCCATAAATATTGGGTGAGGCTTCACGATACATAAGCGCGTCAGCGGGTTTGAAAATATGTGCTGCATTCTGCATTAAATCCTCGCTTAATTCGCGCATGGGGGCGTAGTTATCCAGGACATAAAACCCTCTTCCGAAACTCGCAAGTACTAAGTCGTTATGCTCGGGTTGAATTTCCATATCACGAACGGCAATTGTTGGAAGCCCGCTTTTTAGTTGCACCCAGTTTTGTCCTCCATCCATACTAACAAACGCGCCGAATTCTGTTCCGGCGAATAGAAGATTTGGATTTTCATGATCTTCAGCAATACAGTACACGGATCCACGCTCTGGAAGATTATTCGCAATAGAATTCCAGCTGGCCCCGCGGTCGGTACTCTTGAGAAGGTATGGTTTGAAATCGCCGTTTTTGTGGTTATTGAATACGGCATATACGGTATTCGTATCGTGTTGTGAAGCCAACAAATAATTGACGTAGGTACGATCTGGAATTCCGGGAAAACTGGAATACGTTTTCCAAGATAAACCATCATTTCCCGTAACATGTACCAATCCGTCATCTGATCCCGCGTATAGGAGTCCGCCCATTAAAGGACTCTCATGCAATGCAACGAGGGCTCCATAAATACTGGTCGATTTGTTTTTCATGACCGCATCTACACTCCATACACGATCCATTACTGGAAAAGTATTGCGGTCAAATCCGGCCGTTAGGTCGCCCGAAATAGCTTGCCACGATTGGCCGCGATCGTCACTTTTATAAAGCTTGTTCGCTCCAAAATACAAACGAGTATGGCTATGCGGACTGATGATCAAAGGAGCATCCCAATTATATACCAATGCATCTTCACCCGGCTTGGGCATGGGCTTAATATCTGTGCGCTCACCCGATTTGCGATCATAGCGCACTAGGTATCCGTATTGACTTTGAGCATAAATAATGTTTGGATCAGTAGGATCTACCTGCGTTTCGAACCCGTCGCCCCCTTTCGTTAAGAACCATTTTTCATTTGGGATTCCCGAATTATCAATAGTGCGTGAAGGCCCGCCCATACTAAAGTTGTCTTGGGTTCCGCCATAGACGTTATAAAACGGTTTTGCACGGTCGAGGCTCACCTTGTAGAATTGAATAATGGGTAAATTGGGGTGGTACTTCCATGTTTTTGCTTGGTCGAAAGTTTCATATATACCGCCATCGCACCCTGCGAGCATGTAATTATCATCCTTTGGGTCAATCCAAAGGCAGTGGTTATCGACGTGCTTGTTTCGCTCGCCCGTTGCTTCGAAATTCTTCCCTCCGTCACGTGTTACATAGCCGTAGGTGTTCATCACAAAAACCGTTTCTGGATCGGTAGGGTGAGCCACTAGCTCTTGATAGTAGTTTCCGCTGGTGCTGAGATCATTTACTTTACTCCAGCTTTCGCCGCGATCGGTACTTTTAAAGAACCCGCCGTTGTCGTAGGCCGCTTCGATAATGGCGTACAAAATATCGGAATTCGTTGGAGCTACGGCCAATCCAATTCGACCAACATCACCAGAGGGGAGTCCAGAGGTTAATTTCGTCCAATTGGCTCCGCCATCAGTAGATTTGTAAATAGCCGATTCAGGCCCACCGGAGATATAAGTAAATACATGACGACGGCGTTGGTGTGCGGTAGCATATAAAACATCTGGATTGCGTGGATCGAGATGAACTTCATTGAAGCCTGTATTTTCAGATACTTCGAGCACCTTGTTCCAGGTGATTCCGCCATCGACGGTTTTATAAACCCCTCTATCGCCACCGGCGCTCCATAAGGGACCATAAGCTGCAACGTATACTACATTGCTGTTTCTTGGATCGACGGCAATCATGCCAATATGTTCGGACTCTTTGAGTCCCATGTTTTTCCAACTCTTACCTCCATCTTTACTGAGGTAGACACCATCGCCATAAGCCACTGATCGTTGGTTGTTGTTTTCACCGGTTCCCACCCAGAGTAAGTGTTCGTTGTTTGGGTCCATGGTAATGCACCCGATGGAGTAAGAGCCTTGTCCGTCAAAAATAGGGGAGTAAGTGGTTCCCGCATTGGTCGTTTTCCACACACCTCCACTTGCTACTGCAACGTAATATTCTGCCCGGTTATTCGGGTTTACTGCAAAGTCTGCTATTCGGCCCGAGGTAAGGGCCGGACCTAAATTTCTAAAGGAAAAAGTACTTAGATCGCTCGATTTGAGCCAGTAAGTAGATTCTTTCTGGCCGAAACTAGTGATACCGATAAACAAGAGAAAAAGGAGTATGAATTTTTTCATGTAGTGATTTTTCAGGAGCCCTAATTTAAGAGAAATATATAGGATGTTGTGTATTCAAGGGTGGAATGCAAGAACATCAAAAGAGCCCTTCCGATATTCTTCGAAAGGGCTTTGGGGCTTATCGCTCAAAAGAGCAGTCGTTTTATTGAGTATTTCGCTCCCCACTTTGCTGAAAGTCTCAGACTAATACGACTAAGAAATCTTCCTTAGTGGGTTTAAAAGTCAATATCAAGATCTAACCGCTGTCTTAAATCGAGCAGTGCTGGATTCTTTTCGGCCATGTGTTTGAATTTCTCTTGAGGGGTGTAGAGCTGTTTTACTTCTTCCATTTCAAGTACGAGGGTTTCGAGTTGAAATTGAAAATTATTTAAGCGCGTTCGCAAAAACTCCATGAGCTCGGGTTTTTCTCGTTCGAGCTCGTTTTTCTGAATGTTGTTCTCTACTTCAAATGTAGCTTTGAACTCAGCTCCTAAAACCGGTCTTCGTTTGTTCAAGGTGTTCATCATGCTCCATTTCTGTTCCGATTTTAGCTTGTCGCAATAGAGATCCCAGTAATGGAATAGCTGTTCGGTAGAAAATGGATCCGCCGGACCTTTAGGCCCGGATTCTTCAATTACGGGCTTTTCCTCTTCCTTTTTTTCCTGTTCCGCCATCATATCGGAGATCGAAAGGGTGGTCCTTCTCCCTAATTTCGTTCGTGCCGGTGATTTAGGAGCTGCTGTAGTATCTGGTTCTGGTGGTTTCTCAGCGGACGCTGATTTTGCGTTGTCGTTAGAAGGAAGCGATTCTGGTTTTGCAGTATTCGGCACTTCTGTTGAAGCGGGAGTGGTTTGAGGATTGGGTTTCGTTTCCTCAGGAGTTTTGGCTTCCCTTTCAATTGTATTCGCTGAAGGCGATTCTATAGGTGGGTTTGTGGTTGGAGCCTGTACTTGAGCTGGTTCAGAAAGAGTAGGAGAAGAAGGTTCCGAATGAGTTGCGCCTCCCGAATAGTTCTCTTTCGCTTCATCCGGCCGAAGAATTTCCGGTTTTTCAGCTACTTTTTTTTTTAGTTCCGAAGTAAGGGAACACAGCTGCATCAACGTGACTTCTACGAGTAAGCGTTGATTGCCGCTGTTTTTATATTGAATATCGGCGGTATTTACTTGTTCTAAGGCAGGCACTAAGAATCCGAGAGAGCATTTCGCTGACTGGTCGCGGTATCGATCTTTAATTTTGTCTCCTACTTCGAGCAGTTTCAGCGTGCTGGGATCGCGGCAAACGAGTAAGTTCCTCAGGTGTTCTGCCAGGCCGTTCAGAAATAAGTGGCCGTCAAAACCTTTTTTCAAAACGATGTCAAAAAGGAGAAGGCTCGATGAAATATCTTGGTTTAATAGGTGATCTACAGCTTTAAAAAAGTAATCGTAATCGAGCATGTTGAGTTGCTCAATGACATCGGCATAGGTTAAAGTGTTTCCGGTGAAACTCACCATACGGTCGAAGATAGACAGGGCGTCGCGCATCGCTCCATCTGCTTTTTGAGCTATGATATGAAGAGCGTCAGGTTCTGCGGTAACTCCTTCTTTTCCGGCTACGTATTCAAGGTGTCCTACGATATCCTCGATACTAATTCGATTGAAGTCGAAAATTTGAACACGCGATAGAATCGTCGGAATAATTTTGTGCTTTTCGGTGGTCGCCAAGATGAAGAGTGCGTGAGCTGGCGGTTCTTCCAGCGTTTTCAGAAATGCGTTGAAGGCATTTGTACTCAGCATGTGGACCTCATCGATGATATAGATTTTATATCGGCCCGTTTGAGGGGCAAATCGAACCTGATCGGTAAGATTTCGAATGTCGTCCACCGAATTGTTGGAGGCCGCATCGAGTTCAAAAATATTGAACGAGAAATCGTCTTCTCCGCCCGAAAGGGCGACCGAAGCATCGTCTAAATTGACTGCTTTCGCCAAAATTCGGGCGCAAGTTGTTTTACCCACACCGCGCGGCCCGCAAAAAAGGAGCGCCTGTGCGAGGTGATTATTCTTAATTGCGTTCTGCAGTGTATTCGTGATAGACTGCTGTCCTACAACGCTTTCGAAGTTTTGAGGTCTGTATTTTCGTGCCGAAACGATGAATTGCTCCATGAAGCAAATATAAAAGGCCTGCTGTTTTTGGGCCTCAATCGGCCCGATGAGTTATGAACAGAATATAAAACGCAGTGCCCGTTGTGGCTTAAGGGTGAATTAATTATCTTTGCCGTCCGTTTTTACGGACTAGTTAATTAATTGATTATCAACTAAACGATTCTGAGATGTCAAATCAGTATGAAACCGTTTTCATCTTACATCCCGTTTTATCTGAGGACCAGATAAAGGAGACGGTAAAAAAATTCCAGGATCTTCTCAAAGCCGGTGGCGCTGAGATGGTTTCCAAGGAAGACTGGGGGCTCAAGAAATTGGCCTATCCCATTCAAAAGAAAAAAAGTGGATTTTACCATTTGCTCGAGTTCAAAGCTCCGGGTGAATTAATCGAAGGTTTTGAAACCGAAATGCGCCGTGACGAGCGTATCATGCGTTTCTTGACCGTTCGTATGGATAAATTCCACGTAGCTTACGCCGAAAGTCGTCGTAAGAGGTTGTCGAACAAAAAACAGGAGGCATAATCATGGCAGATGGAATTATGAAAGAAGCCCAATCGAAGGGCGGAGGTCAGGGAGACATTCGTTATTTGACGCCCCTGAGTATCGAAACTGGAAGCAAGCAGAAATACTGCCGCTTCAAAAAAGCAGGTATTCGATTTATCGATTACAAGGATCCAGATTTCTTATTGAAATTGGTAAACGAGCAAGGGAAAATTCTTCCTCGTCGTTTGACTGGAACATCACTGAAGTATCAACGCAAAGTTGCTACTGCGATCAAGCGTGCGCGTCACTTGGCGCTTATGCCGTACGTAGCAGATATGCTTAAATAATTGCCGACATGGATATTATCTTAAAACAAGACGTTGAGAACCTAGGGTTCAAAGACGATATCGTTTCGGTAAAGCCAGGTTATGGCCGTAATTACCTGCTTCCACAAGGAAAAGGTGTTCAGGCAACTCCTTCAGCTGTTAAAATGCTTGAAGAGACTTTGCGCCAACGCGCTCATAAAGAGGCAAAACTTATCGAAGATGCTAACAAGACGGCCGAGCAATTGCGTTCTGCTGAGTTAGTACTCAAAGGAAAAGTGGCCAAGGGAAGCAACAAGCTTTTCGGATCCATTACTACATCAAACATCTCAGAGGCTCTAGAAGCTATGGGTCATAGTGTAGATCGCAAGTACATTCAAATTACTGGTGGTTCAGTAAAGTCATTAGGACGTTACAATGCAACCATTCGCTTACACCGTACGGTGAATGTGGAAGTTTCATTTGAAGTAGTTGCTGAATAAGCATTGAGCATTATATTTTTTGAAAACCCCGCCTCGAGCGGGGTTTTTTTATGTCAATAAGTTGAATCTATTAATGATTTATAGATTAATCATAAGGTTTCAAGGTGTTTTCCTATTTTGAACCCTCACAAGAATCAATTAGTGGAAAATGAGTTATCAGATACAAACTTTCGACGAGTATCAGGAACAGTACAAAAAGAGTGTTGATGATCCATCAGCCTTCTGGGATAGTATAGCCGACCATTTTCAGTGGCAGAAAAAATGGGAGAAAACCTTCGAATCCGATTTTTCGAAACCCGACGTGAAATGGTTTACAAATGCCAAATTGAATATCACGGAGAATTGCCTCGACCGACATTTAAAGGATAGAGGAAATAAACTGGCCATTATTTGGGAGCCAAATGATCCGAAAGAGCGCTTCATTCGCTGGACGTATAAAGAATTGTACGAACGCGTTTGTCAATTCGCCAATGTGCTTAAAAAACACGGGGTTAAAAAAGGAGATCGCGTGGCCGTTTATATGCCAATGGTTCCAGATTTAGCTGTGGCTACCTTGGCCTGTGCCCGAATTGGGGCCGTCCATTCCGTCGTATTTGCGGGTTTTTCTGCTACCAGTTTAGCCGATCGCATCAATGATTCAGAGTGTTCAATGGTTTTGACTTCGGACGGACTCTACCGCGGAGCGAAGGAGATTCCCGTAAAGGCGGTAGTAGATGAAGCACTTGAAAATTGCCCGAGTGTACAAACAGTTTTAGTAGTAGAACGTACCCAATGGTCTGTAAATATGAAAGCGGGGCGCGATTTTTGGCTTCATGAAGAAATGGAAGGTATCTCCAAGGAATGTGCGGCAGAGCCTATGGATTCTGAAGATATGCTCTTTATCCTTTATACTTCTGGATCTACCGGAAAACCCAAGGGAGTAGTGCATACCTGTGGCGGTTATATGGTCTATGCAGGCTATAGTTTTGCCAATGTATTTCAATATCAAGAATCGGATATTTATTGGTGTACTGCCGATGTTGGTTGGATTACGGGTCATACCTACATTGTATATGGGCCTTTGTTAAATGGGGCTACCACCCTAATGTTCGAGGGGGTTCCCACGTATCCATCGCCTGGACGTTTTTGGCAAGTATGTGATAAGCACTCAGTAAATCAATTTTATACCGCGCCAACCGCCATTAGAGCTTTAATGGCGCACGGTGAGGATCATGTACTCTCGTACGGACTTTATTCGCTTCGGGTACTCGGAAGCGTTGGTGAACCTATTAATGAAGAGGCATGGGAATGGTACTATATTCACGTGGGAAAGGAACGCTGCCCAATAGTCGATACTTGGTGGCAAACGGAGACAGGCGGAATAATGATTTCAGGATTAGGTGATTTATCGCCCATGAATCCTTCGCACGCTGGATATCCTCTCCCGGGCGTTCAACCGGTATTACTGGATGCAAAAGGAAATGAAATAAAAGAGAATGAAGTCGAAGGGTACTTATGTATTAAACATCCATGGCCATCAATGCTTCGCACGACGTACGGCGATCATGAAAGATGTCGCGCAACCTATTTCTCACATTACAATGGTTACTACTTTACAGGAGATGGAGCAAAAAGAGATAAAAAAGGGATGTATCGAATTATTGGAAGAGTTGATGACGTTATAAATGTGTCAGGGCATAGATTCGGGACTGCAGAAATTGAAAATGCAATAAACGCTAACAGCAGAGTTGCAGAAAGTGCGGTCGTAGGTTTTCCTCATCCAATTAAAGGGCAAAGCATATATGCGTATGTCATTCCTAAATCAACAATCGAAAATGAAGATGTTTTAAGGGCGGAAATTATCGAAACGGTGGTCGCCGAAATAGGGAGAATTGCCAAGCCTGAGAAGATTCAGTTTGTTCCAGGGTTACCTAAAACTCGCTCGGGTAAAATTATGCGACGAATATTAAGGAAGGTTGCTGAAGGAGATACAAGTAACTTAGGAGATATTTCAACGTTATTAGATCCAGATGTCGTTGAAGTAATTAAAGAAAACGCCCTTTAGTAGTCTGAATAAAAACTAATATGAATATTCAAATGACAGGAAATCTAGGAATGCTGCTTTTGGCACTTGGAGTTTTAGGAATTACCTCAAACTCTTTAAACGCCCAAGCGCTTTACTCTTCACAAGAATCTTTAAACCGGGTATGGAGCAACCCTGCGGAGACCGCCTTTACTACAGAGGGTGGACTTCGAATTAACTCAAGGCTTCAGCGAATTTCAGGCGTTTCAGGCGTTCCTTATCAAACGTATTGGGTCACCAATGAAAATAGGATAAACGATTGGTTCTCCACGGGCGTATCTTTTTACTATGATCTGGATGGCGCCGCTCTAAATCGTTTTCAGTTTGGCGTGCCTTTAGCGGCACGATTTGGAGAAGAAGTCCAATGGTCGGTCGGAGTCACGCCCTACGCTCATTTAAGTTATTTTGGTTCGAGTTCTGGAAACCCTGTCGAAACACCAGGTGGTTTTCCAGCTCAAAACGAATGGATTTGGAATGCGGGTGCACACCTTGGCGGAGCATTAAAATGGAATGGCCTTCACGTGGGAATGGCCTTTTTTAACGGGGTTCACACCACAAATGACTTTACCGAGTACGAAGTTGCTCGAGTGTACGGAAGTTATCGTTTCACTCTTCAAGAAGGCTTAGAATTAGAACCTGTGGCGACTTTGCGATTCAATGAACAAGCCGATGTGACCGACATAGGTGGGCATTTGTGGTTGCAAAAGGCCATCCTAATAGGTGCTCACTATAGAAATGCCAGCAATGATTACGGAAATTGGCTCGTATTGCAGTTAGGCTACTCGGTTATTAACCAATTTGAATTCTATACCTCTTTCGATTTCGATATCGGAACTACCCAAATTCCGGGTTTTACCGCGGAAATTGGGCTCCAGTATAGCTTCAACGATTAGTCGATCCAGTCAGCTACGAATAGGTTAGTCGCTCGCGTTCCTCCATTCACACGGTTACTTGCAAATACAAGTTTGGTTCCATCAAACGAGAACATAGCAAAAGCATCAAATTGACTGTCGTAAGTGATTTGCTCTAAACCGGTTCCATCAACGTTAATCATAAATAAGTTGAACGGAAATCCGCGCTTACTCGCATGATTGGAGCTGAAGATGATTTTTTCTCCACTTGGGTGAAAGAAAGGTGCCCAGTTTGCATTTCCAAGATCGGTAACTTGCTTTAAATCAGATCCGTCCGCGTTACAGACGTAAATCTCCATATTGGTTGGCTCCACCATTCCCTTTTCCAATAGGCCCGTGTATTTTGCAATTTCTTCGTCTGTTTTAGGACGTGAAGAGCGGAATACAATTTGACTTCCGTCTGGAGAGAAAAACGCACCGCCGTCATAACCCAATTCATCGGTAATTTGTACCATATCTGTTCCGTCAATATTCATTGTATACAACTCAAGATCGCCAGAGCGCGTAGAAGTAAATACAATTCGGTCTCCGTTTGGACTTACGGTCGGTTCAGCATCATATCCCG
>ENA-OUOG01000582-OUOG01000582.1-marine-metagenome-genome-assembly--contig:-NODE-582-length-47753-cov-3.797697_pt1 | contig 47753 bp, 43 predicted proteins | sample MGYA00248635_ERZ508505 | MGnify/ENA primary metagenome ERZ508505 (study PRJEB26176, sample SAMN06267871) | marine metagenome | isolation source: Saanich Inlet, British Columbia, Canada | place: Pacific...
GGTGTTAGTGCTATTCTTAGCGCTAGTCCGTACTACAACAAACCTACTCAGGAAGGCATCTACCAGCATTATTCGGCACTTGCGCAATCCAGTACATTACCGATCATTTTATACAATGTCCCGGGCAGAACAAGCAGCAACATCAGCGCTGAAACAACGGTGCGCTTGGCCAAGGACCACAGCAATATTGTCGCAATCAAAGAGGCAAGTGGCAATCTAGACCAGATTACAGAAATCATCCTCAACCGACCGGAAGGTTTTGGGGTCATATCTGGGGATGATAACCTAACCTATGCCATGATGGGATTAGGCGCTGAAGGTGTGATTTCCGTAAGTGGGCAAGGGGTTCCAGAGGTGTTTTGTGCGATGGTCGACGCCATGCTCGAAGGAGATTTAGCTACTGCTCGCGATAACCATTTGGCCCTGTTTGAACTGACCAACCTTCTATTTCAAGAGGGCAATCCTGCAGGTATTAAATCGGTGCTGCAACACCGTGGGGTATGCGGCCCTACAGTGCGCTTGCCGCTGGTTCAGGCTACCTCGGAACTGCACAGTGAGATTGAAGTTGCGTTAACACGACTGGGTGTAGAATTCATGCCCAATTAATATAGTTTTAAACCTCGCTTCACAGCATTTACCCCGTGAACACGCAGTTTTGTTAAAATCATTCTGCAATGCGTGTAAAGCGAAAACTAGAACTTTGCGTTCTCAGTGATCTCCACCTTGGCACCTACGGCTGCCACGCGAGAGATCTTAATGCCTACCTCAAAAGCATCCATCCAGATGTTCTCGTCTTAAACGGTGATATCATTGATATCTGGAACTTTAGAAAGCGTTATTTTCCCAAAGAGCACATCAAAGTCATTCGCTCTATTTTAAAAATGGCGGCGTCTGGAACGAAGGTGTACTACATCACTGGAAACCATGATGAATCATTGCGCCGATTCTCCGGTTTTAAACTCGGCAATATTGATCTTCGAGATAAGCTTGTGCTGAAGATTGGTGAACAGAGTGCCTGGTTCTTTCACGGGGACGTGTTCGACCGCAGTATTCAAGGAGCGAAGTTCATTGCCAAACTCGGAGGGTGGGGATACGATCTGCTCATTCTGTTGAATAGGTTTCTAAACAACATTCTTTCCAGCTTAGGACGCGAGCGCTACAGTCTATCCAAACGCATCAAATCCGGTGTAAAGAAGGCCGTATCGTTCATCTCAGATTTCGAACAAGTTGCTGCCGACCTAGCTATAGATAAAGGATACGACTATGTGGTGTGCGGACACATCCACCAGCCACAGATGCGCACGGTGAAGAACGATAAAGGTTCGACCATCTATCTCAACAGTGGCGACTGGGTAGAAAGCTTGACGGCGTTGGAATATACTGCGGGGGCCTGGAAACTGTATCATCACGATGAATTGGAGCCGACTTCAAATGAGCCCGAAGAGGAGCATGAGGAAGGGGAGAACCCGCTATTGTCGAAGAAAGAATTGCTCGTTAAATTGAGCACTGAACTTCTTCAACATAATTCGTGAGAATACTCTACGCCCTTCAAGGAACCGGTAATGGACATTTAGCCCGAGCACGGGATTTAGTGCCTCGGTTCGCCCAGTACGCCACTGTGGACGTGCTCATCGCAGGTACGGCCAGTGACCTTGAACTAGGATTCCCTGTAACCTATCAAAAGTACGGGCTGGCCATGGTGTACAACTCGAGCGGTGCCGTCAGTTACTGGCGTTCGCTCTTTCGAAACAAAATCTTCACCTTCTTCAAAGACGTTTTTCAACTCCCGGTTCAAGACTATGATTTGGTGGTGATCGACTTCGAAGCAGTGGCCTCTTATGCCTGTAAACTCCGTGGAGTAAATGCCCTTCAGCTCAGTCATCAGGCGGCGTATTGGAGCGCACACTCGCCAAGACCCAAGCAAAAAAGTCTGCATTGGGAATTTGTCCTGAAACACATGTCGCCGTCGCATTTTAAAATTGGGTTTCATTTCGACGCGTTCGACACGTTCATCTTACCGCCGATCATCCGCAAGGAAATTCGCGAACTTACCGTAACACGTGCGAAAAAATGTGTCGTCTATCTTCCCTCGTATAGCAGCGCAGAGCTCACCAGCTTCTTTGGCCAATTCCAAACGCACCCGTTCGTCATTTTCAGCCCCAGAGCTACACCTTTTATCAATAACAACGTCGAGGTGCGCGCAGCGGGCGTCAACGGATTTCTTCAAGAACTCGCTTCATGTACCCACGTGATTTGCGGAGCCGGTTTTGAAACCCCAGCCGAAGCCTTGTTCCTGGGCAAAGCCATTCTCGCAATTCCTATTGTAGGGCAGTACGAGCAAGGATGCAACGCCGCAGCCTTGGAGCAGATGGGCATTCACGTACTGCCGAAATTGGCGATGAATTATACCGAAGAAGTGGCAGAGTTTTTGAATCATACTCCGGCAAAAAAGGTGTCTTTTCCGGACTACGCTGAAGAATTAGTGAAATGCATTGTGGACAACGTTCGTAGCGGACGTGAATATGATGACATTTCCTCTTTACAAGTTTGGTAAATAGCTTACCTTTGCACGTTCGAAGATGATTAGACAAATAGCTACATATATCCTTGCAGGAATGTTCCTTGTGAGTTGCGGTGAGTACCAGGAGGTATTAAAGAGCAAAGATTTGGATTATAAATTCTCCAAGGCCGTAGAGTACTACGAAGCGGAAGAGTTCAATAAAGCCTACCCAATTTTTGACGAATTGATCACCCTGTACCGCGGTACCCATAAAGCACAGGAAGTGTATTTCTACTACGCGAACACCTTGTTCATGCAGAAGAACTATATTTTGGCAGGTTACCACTTCAAGAACTTTTACAAGACGTTCCCACAGAACGAAAAAGCCGACGAGGCCGCTTACCTCACCGCCTACTGCTATTACCTAGAAGCACCTACGCACAGTTTAGATCAGGCGTACACTTATAAAGCCATCAACGAGATTCAGCTCTACATCAATACGCACCCCAACTCTGAGCGCATCGAGGAATGTAATGCGTACATGGAAGAGCTTAGAGGCAAGCTTGAGACCAAATCGTACGAGATTGCTAAGCAGTATTACAAGACCAGAAAGTACAAGGCGGCAATGACGGCATTTACGACGACACTGTCCGAGTTTCCCGATACGCCATTTCGTGAGGAAGCCATGTATTTGAAAACGAAGGCTGCGTTTAAATTGGCCGAGAATAGCGTTCCATCTCTACAGGACGAGCGCTTTATCGAAGCTCGTACAGCGTTGAACGACTTTGAAGAAGCTTTCCCAGGTTCGGAGGAACTAGAGGAATTGAGAAAATTGAATAAATAAAGACACCATAAGCTCATGGATTACAAGAAAATGCAAGCGGACAAGACGACACGTACGCACAACATTAACGAGATCGATGCTTCAACAGAAAATATCTACGAGGCGCTAACGATCGTTGCGAAGCGTGCAGAGCAAATCAACGATGATATTCGTGAAGAGCTTCACGCTAAGTTGCAGGAATTTGCTTCGTCTACGGAATCTCTTGAAGAGATCTTTGAGAACAAAGAGCAGATCGAAGTGAGCCGTTTCTACGAAAGTCTTCCAAAGCCAACCGCTTTGGCACTTCAAGAATGGCTTGAAACACGCACGTACTTCCGCAGAGAAGGAGAGGAAAAATAAGCCAAGTGCAAGGGCTTTTGAAACATCGCAAAATACTGCTCGGAGTATCGGGTAGTATTGCCGCATACAAAAGCGCTCATCTTGTTCGGGAACTCATCAAAAGGGGTGCCGAGGTCCAGGTTGTCATGACTCATGCAGCGAAGGATTTCGTCACCCCTTTGACGCTTTCAACCGTAAGTACAAAACCTGTCTACTCGGATTTTATCGAAGATTCTCTGAAGCCTTATGGGGTATGGAACAATCATGTAGATATGGGCCTTTGGGCAGATCTCATGGTCATTGCACCGGCTTCCTCCAATACGCTAAGTAAACTGGCCACTGGAGCTTGTGACAACCTACTAACCGCAGTCTACCTCAGTGCTAAATGTCCTGTATTCGTTGCACCCGCTATGGATTTAGACATGTATTCCAACGGTGCCAACTCTGACAATCTTGCCGTTCTCGAGCAGCGCGGCGTTCAAGTGATCGACGCCGCCTTTGGAGAACTAGCTTCAGGGCTAGTGGGTAAAGGCCGTATGGCGGAACCCGAGGAAATCGCAGATCATTTAGAGGCCTATTTGAACGAGCGCAGTCCATTGCGTGGAAAAAAAGTACTTATCAACGCCGGACCTACTCATGAACACCTAGATCCGGTACGGTATTTAGGTAACAACAGCAGTGGTCGCATGGGAACCGCTCTCGCACAAGCAGCACGTGCTGCAGGGGCAGAAGTCACCTTGGTTTTGGGACCTACGCAAGCAGACTTAGATCTCGATGGATTGCAGGTGAAACGTGTGGTGAGTGCAAAAGAAATGCTCGAAGCCATGCAAGAAAATTTCAGTAGCGCCGTTCTAACCATTTGTACTGCAGCCGTAAGCGACTTTACGCCCAAGCAGGCTGCAACACACAAACTAAAGAAAGACCCTAAGACTGCTGAAATGACCGTAACCCTTGAAAAAACTCCTGATATACTGGCCCATCTAGGTCAGCTCAAATCTCCGCATCAAAAAGTGGTAGGGTTCGCCCTGGAAACCAGAGACGGCGCCACCTATGCCAAAGAGAAACTCGTAGCTAAGAATGCCGATGCGATTGTACTGAATACCTTAGGGAAAGATGGAGTAGGGTTTGAAACAACGACCAACGAAGTAGATGTGTTTTTCAAAGACGGATCTTCGCAGTCGTTTGGATTGCAGGACAAAACTGAACTCGGTAGCGGCTTGTTAGCGGCACTGATAGACACCTTTAAATTGGATCAACATGAAGCGTAGTCTACTGATCGTCTTAGGATTCATGTTCCTAACAATAGGGGCACAAGGACAAGAGCTTCGCGCAACGGTTAAAGTGCTCAGTCCTGAAGTTCAGGGTACGAATCGCGCTATTTTCACCTCACTCGAAACCACGTTAGAGAATTTCCTGAACGGGTACGCATTTACAGAATATACGTACGCTGACGAAGAACGAATCGATTGCAGTTTCATCCTGACGGTAAATAGTTTAGCGGGGAACCGTTTTGATGCAAATCTTCAGGTGCAGTATTCACGCCCGGTGTTCAACTCACAATACAATTCTCCAGTGCTGAATGTACTGGATAAAGATGTTGTTTTCAGCTTTACCGAGAACGAGCCCGTTGAATTCCAAAAGAACAACTACACGACCAACCTAAGCTCTGTGTTAGCTTTCTATTCGTACATCATCATCGGTTTAGACCGTACCACATTTAAAGCAAATGCTGGAGATGCGGAGTTTGCTATCGCACAAAACATTGTGTCAACGGCCCAGAGTAGTGGTGGAGCACGCGGTTGGAAAAGCTTTGACGGGAACAAAAATCGATTTTGGATCACCGATAACCTGACCAGTCCCGCGTTTGATCCTGTGAAAGAGTGCCTTTACTTGTACCACCGTCAGGGTTTGGATCAGATGTACCAAGCCGATCAGCACAAAGCGTCTTTAGAGACCATCAAGGGTGCCTTAGAATTGCTTCAAGAGCCCAATAACAAGAGGCCGAACAGCTACCTCATGAACATCTTCTTCGATGCCAAGAATCGTGAAATTCTTTCGCTCTTCTCTCAAGCCGGAGCCTTAGGAGTAGACATCAAGGGGATGCAGGAAATGCTCGAGAGCCTGGACAGAACGCACGCAAGTAGTTACGATAAATTCGGTAAGTAATGCTGCAACACATAGAAGTCTCAAATTTCATTTTGATCGACCATCTTTCCTTGCCAGTATCGGAAGGAATGACCGTAATGACCGGAGAAACTGGCGCTGGTAAAAGTATTCTATTAGGCGCTTTGAGCGCGGCATTGGGCGGTCGACTTTCGGCGAAATCGGTGTTGAAGGACGCTCGCAAAAAAGCCGTTATAGAAGTGAGTATTCGTGTAAAAGACATGGTACGTGCGGAATTCGATGCACTTGACGTGGACTACGCGCAGGATACCGTCTTTAGAAGAGAGTTGCTTCCCTCAGGTAAATCACGGTGCTTTATCAACGATACACCCGTTAAGGCGGCTGATCTAGCACGAATCGCGGGAACCTTTATCGACATCAACAGCCAGAGTGATTCTGGATTGCTGCACCGCATCGGACAGCAGATGGAACTCATAGACGCATTTGCCACGGTTTCCAAGGAAAAAAGGAACTACACAGAGGCGTACCAACATCTCTTGGCATTGCAGCAGGACCGTCGCGCCTTAGAAGCGTTGGGAGCTTCGGACGATATCGACTACCTCACTTTCGTGGTGAATGAAATGAAGTCCTTTAGCATAGAGCCGGGCGAATACGAGCGGTTGGAGGATGAACTTATTCGTGCAAAATCGCTAAGAGAAGACCAAGCCAAGTTTGAGTCGCTCCTGGGCAAAATTGGTCAAGCTGGAGGTGCCTTAGACGGACTCTTTGAAGTAGAGGCCGCATTGCTCAAAATCTCTGAAAAAAGCGATGCTTTTGAAGCATACACCACCACATTACAACAATCCATTTCCTCACTTCAAGCCTTGGAACGTGCCGCAAAAGACACCTTGAGTAACGAGGTGAGTGCGGAGGAGTTGGACGAATTACGCAAACGTAAAAGCCAGATTGACGGCCTAGTACGTAAACACCGTGTCGCATCTGCTGAAGCCTTAATGGAAAAGCGCGCGGGACTCATGGAGAAGCTCGAAATGCTTCAAAACAAAGAGTCGCAGCTTAAACGTATTGAAAAAGAACTCGTTACCGCAATGACTGAAGTAGAGAATACTGCAGCAGCGTTGCATGAAAAGCGTAAAAAAGCGGCAACAAAGATTCAAAAGGCGTTTGCCACCTATTTAGAACGCGTGGATCTACCTAAGGCGCGGTTGGAATTGGCTTGGGAGGCTACAGAACCTTCCCCGCACGGATGTTTCAAGCCGGTCTTCTTATTTGCTGCCAATCCTGGATCTGCACTAGAGCCTTTGCATAAAGTGGCTAGTGGAGGTGAGCAAAGCCGTGTAAAACTCGCATTGAAAGCGGTTTTAGGAAAGCATGCTTCCTTGAGTGCCCAGGTGTTTGATGAGATCGATACGGGGATCAGTGGATCGACCGCCGAGAAGGTAGGAGGCTTGATGAAAGAATTGGCGCAGACGCAGCAGATCATTACCATTACGCACCTACCTCAAGTTGCCGCAGCAGGGTCAGCGCACTGGAAAGTGAGTAAGACTCAGACCACGGACAGTACAGTTTCGACCGTTCATTCCTTAGATCAGTCTGAACGAATTTCCGAGGTAGCACGAATGCTCAGCGGTGCCAAGATCACTGACGCAGCTAAGAATCAAGCAGAAGTATTGCTAAACGCACTCTAACACTTATTTTAGCGGCGTATTTAAACACAAAACGTATGTCTAACGGATTACTCAGTGGCAAATGCGGTATCGTATTTGGCGCACTAAACTCGGACTCCATTGCCTGGAAAGCAGCTGAAGCAATTCATGCTCAAGGCGGAAAAGTAGTACTTACAAACGCTCCTATCGCTATGCGTATGGGCGAGCTTAATAATCTTGCAGAAGCGATCGACGCACCGATCATCCCAGCAGATGCAACGGATATGGACGATCTCGACAAACTCATCACCGGTGCTATGGAGCACTTCGGCGGTAAGATTGACTTTATTCTTCATTCGATCGGTATGAGTGTGAACGTCCGCAAAGGCAAGCACTACACTGAAATGAACTACGACTGGTTACAGAAGGGTTGGGACGTCAGTGCAGTGAGCTTCCATAAAGTGATGAAAAGTGCTTGGAACCACGATGCTATGAACGAATGGGGTTCTATTCTAGGACTAACTTACATGGCAGCTCAACGTACGTTCCCAGACTACAATGACATGGCCGACAACAAGAGCTACCTTGAAAGTATTGCTCGTAGCTTCGGTTACCACTGGGGAGTACGCAACAATGTTCGTGTAAACACCATTTCACAGAGCCCTACACCAACCACGGCTGGTTCAGGTGTTAAAGGCTTCGGTGGCTTCATCGCATACGCAGATAAAATGTCACCGCTAGGAAACGCTACGGCCCAAGATTGTGCGAACTACATCGTTACTATGTTCTCGGACCTTACCAAACGTGTAACTATGCAAAATCTCTACAATGATGGTGGATTTAGCAACATGGGCGTTAGTGACCTTGTGATGCAACAATTCATGGAAGGCGAAGAGGGCGAGGAATAGTTCCCCTTGCTTCGCTGATACCTTCAGCTATTACAGAGCCGCATTAACATCTAGTTAGTGCGGCTTTTTTTGTATAAAACGAACGGGAACTTCTTAAATGCCAAGTCCTTTTGGTAGCCTTCAGGCACTGCATCAGTCTGTGGCAACAACAGCAAACCTGACGGCTGTTCTGTTAGGTATACCTTACCATAGCGAGCAGCTACTGCAGACAACTTCCAGTACTCGGGCAGTGCAGTTACTTGCACAGGTTGTCCAGGGTATGCTTCGTGAATGGCTTCCACAGCCCTGATCATTCTGCGGTCTCGAGAAGGACTTTTGCTGAAAAATAGGCTAAGCGCCACAGCAAGAAACCACATGCCGAAATTGCTCAACGACAGTACCTTCACCCACTTCTTACGTTGGATCGACCAAGGATAAGGTCGCTGTTCTAGAAGCATAGCAAAGCCTAACATCCAAAATGCCATGGACGGCATAAAGTAGTAATGGTGCTGGCGGTCCATGAAAAAGAACGGTAGCGTACCACAAATAGCGAGTAAGAAGAAAAACACGCTTTCACGGCGCAGTGCGTAAGAGGCTTTTGCACGGATACGAAGTACAATCAGAACTACGACAGGTAACAGCAGTTGTTTACCCACTTCAAAAAGGCTTGACCATATCCCGCCAGCTTGCTCACGTTCCCCAAGAAGCGTTGGAAGCAGCTGACGATCTAGATACCCTTCAAAGAATGCCGAAAAGCTTTCTTGATAGAGGTAAAGGTAACTGAAGACAGCACTGAAAGAAAATACCATCGTCACCATAGACAGTATGGCTGCCTTGCGGTGCTCTGGAAACAGAACAGCCATGATGGGTAGTGTCATCAGAGGGAAAAGCGCAACAGGCCCCTTGATGGTAATGCCGATCAAGAGTAAGATTCCAGCAAGAGCACTCCAGAAATAATTACGTTTCAAGGTTCCTTCGAAGAGCAACCATACCACGCAAAGAATGGCGGCACTTAATGGTGCTTCTAAGAGGTTGTTTTGATGCACCCAAATCACAGTAGGGGTGAGGGTCCATAATAATTGCGGGATCCAAGCGCGGTGTCCTTCGGGCATGAACAATACCCAAATGCGGCGAAGCATAAGAACGCTGAGTCCATACATGGTGTAAGGATAAATGCGATCCACCCAAAATTGGTCCCCGAATAAGCGATAGAATATGGAGTGTAGCCCAAAGGAAAATGGTGGGTGCTCGTAGAATTCAGGGTGGATGTAAGGTGTGTAGCTGGGCTGCCAAAAGGTGCCCACGCCGTCATTCAAGTTCGCTGCGATCGTGGCATAGGTTAGTCCATCGAAGAACATACCCTTAGTGAAGAGCAAAGGGAGTAGCAACAATGCCGCTATGGCCCATGAAAACTGATTCAAACGGTAATTAATGATGTGGCTCATCTAAAATTCACTCTTTAGGTGGAAGGTGATTTTATCGAATTTATCCTGGGCCATTTGAAGGGAGAATTGAGAATCGGCCAAGAACACTAGTCTACCGAACTTATCCTCAGCAAGATAGCGCTGTTTCAAGGTGCTGAATTCGGCGAGCTGCGCATCGTCGTGCGATTCGATCCAACAGGCTTTGAATGCAGGGAAGTTCTCGTACGAACATTTCGCATTGTATTCGTGTTCCAGTCTATACTGGATGACCTCATACTGGAGCGCACCCACGGTACCGATGATCTTTCTATTGTTCTGTTTCAGGGTGAACAACTGTGCAACCCCTTCATCCATCAACTGGTCAATCCCTTTATTCAACTGCTTCGCCTTTAGCGGATCTGCATTGTTTATGAATCTAAAATGTTCCGGTGAGAAGGATGGAATACCGGTGTAATGCAAGTTTTCCTTAAGCGTAACTGTATCACCTATTCTGAAGCTCCCATTGTCTGGAACCCCTATGATGTCTCCAGGAAACGCCTCATCAATCGTGCTTTTCTTCGATGCCATAAAGGCCGTCGGAGCACTAACGCGGAACGTCTTTCCCGTTCTCGTGTGGGTGTAGTTTTTGTTGCGTTCGAATTTCCCGCTAACCACTTTCAAAAAGGCAATCCTGTTGCGGTGGTTCGGATCGATGTTCGCGTGAATTTTAAAAACGAATCCAGAGAAGGCATCTTCTTGCGGAAGAACCAAACGTTCATCGGCCTCCTTAGGCTGAGGCTCCGGTGCGATATCCTGAAAACAATCTAACAATTCACGCACACCGAAATTATTCAAGGCTGACCCGAATAGCACGGGACACAGTTCTCCTTTTAGATAAGCATCACGATCAAACTTCGGGTAAACCGCATCTAACAGCTCAAGGTCTCCACGAAGTTCTTCGGCCGCCTCATCACCGACAAACGCATTCAATTCTGGATTTGAGATGTCTTCAAATGAAGTACCCTCCGAAATTTTCTGCTTATTATCGGCACTGTACAAGTTCAGGTTGCGCTCCCACATGCTGTACACCCCTTGAAATCTTTGTCCCATACCGATGGGCCAAGAAAGGGGACAGAGGGTCAATCCTAATTTTTGCTCGACTTCATCCACCAAATCAAACGCATCTTTTCCTTCGCGGTCTAGCTTATTGATAAAGACGATGATCGGAGTGTCACGCATACGACACACCTTAACCAATTTCTCCGTCTGTGCTTCCACACCTTTCGCTACATCGATCACTACAATAACACTGTCACATGCAGTAAGGGTGCGGTAGGTATCTTCGGCGAAATCTTGGTGACCCGGCGTATCGAGAATGTTGATTTTCTTATCCTTATAATAGAACCCCATAACCGAGGTCGCAACAGAAATCCCACGTTGCTTTTCTATCTCCATGAAATCCGAGGTTGCAGATTTCTTCACCTTATTGCTCTTTACAGCACCGGCTTCTTGAATTGCGCCCCCAAAAAGTAGAAGTTTCTCAGTTAGGGTAGTTTTCCCGGCATCCGGGTGAGAGATAATACCAAAAGTTCGTCTTTTGCTAATTTCGCTTTGTAAGGACATTGAATCGTAATTATGGCGCAAATATACATATATGTGTTTCCTTATGAATTGGTAAATAATTATACTTGCACGAAACGAAACAATTTGCCTACACTGAGGTTATATTCCAGTGACTACACGATACTCCATAAAAGATTTAGAACAGCTTAGCGGCATCAAGGCCCACACCATTAGGGCTTGGGAGCAACGCCATAAGCTTATAATTCCAAAACGCACCTCTACAAACATTCGTTATTACGCGGATGATGACTTGCGTGTTGTGCTTAATGTGGCGCTTTTATTGGAGCATGGAATGAAAATTGGACAAGTTGCTAAACTTGATCCTCAAGAAATTGCCATGCAAGCCTTAGAGGCAAGTCCTTATCTAGGCAGCTTTACTCATGAGTTGAACGAGCTGAAAATCAGCACACTTGCTTTTGATTTAGGCAGATTCGAAGCCATCATGGCGTATTGCATCGAAAAGCACGGCATCCACAAAACATTCCGGGAAATCATCGGCGATTACATCCAAGAGCTAGGTAAACTATGGCTCAGCGGATGTGTCAGCATTAGTCAAGAGCATTTTGTTAGTTCGCTGATCCGTCAGAAGCTCTTCGCGGCCATCGATGAACTTGAAGTACCGGACCAACCAAAAACGGGTACGTATGCCTTATTCTTGCCCGCGAACGAATTGCACGAGATTGGCATTTTGTACCTCGCATACGTATTAAAAGAGCGTGGAGAACACGTTTTTTACCTTGGACAAAGTCTTCCAAAAGAATATCTATCCGATCTATTGGACAACAAAAAGGTGGATTTCCTCATTTCTGCCTTTACGACCTATCCTGAAAAGGAAGATCTGCCTGAATTTTTGATCGATTTAGAGGAGTTAATCGACAAAAGAGGGGTAAAAGCACACCTAACTGGCTATCAATTCGTAGGTCAAGAGCTCCCTGAAAATCTTCCCAACACACACATTTACAAGGACTTAAGAGAGTTAAGCGAGTCGGTATAAATCCAATTTACACTTTGTTTAATAAATTCTTTCAAACGTTCTACAAATTGTTACAACACATTGTTTAACTTTACAACGGTAACGTTAAACAATTGTAGTTATGTCTACGGCAGAATTTGGAGAACTAATTGATCGCGAGCACGATTTTTTGCACCAACTTGCAATGAAGCTTACGAAGAGACAGGACGACGCGCAGGATCTTATACAAGATACCTACTTTAAAGCGCTGAAGAACAAAGACAAGTTCGCGACGGGTACGAATTTGAAAGGGTGGTTGTATACCATCATGAAAAATACCTTCATTAATAACTATCGCCGCAAGAAGCAACAAAACACCTTTGTTGACGAAACGGAAAGCCAGTACTTCCTGAATTCTAAGGAAGCAAGCAAGACCACTTACACTGACGCTAATGTCGATAATGCTTACATCATGGAGCAAATAGGCACCATCGAAAAGCATTATACAGAAGCGTTCTTTATGCATTATGAAGGATACAAGTATGAAGAGATTGCAGAGCACTTTAATATCCCGCTAGGGACGGTTAAATCAAGAATCTTCCTCGCTCGTAAGAAAATGATGGAGAAGCTTGCCGACCAAAGACACTAAAAATACCTAAAATCGCCACCACCATATGAAATCTGTACTAGTAATAGGATCAGGATTTGCCGGCCTCAGTGCGGCTAGTTTCCTTGCCAGAGATGGCTACAATGTAACTGTCGTAGAGAAAAACGATCAACTCGGAGGACGTGCTCACGTCTGGGAGAAAGATGGATTCACTTTTGACATGGGTCCAAGCTGGTATTGGATGCCAGATGTATTCGAACGTTACTTCAACGAATTCGGAGTTAAAATAGAGGAGTTGTACGATCTCGTTCGACTCGATCCTTCCTACAGAGTAGTCTTTGGAGAGAACGATCACGAAGATCAGAGCCCCAACATGGAGGAGCTCGAAGCGATGTTTGATCGCCTCGATCCAGGTTCCGGCCTAAGACTTCGCAAGTTCTTAGCCCAAGGCAAATACAAATACGAGGTGGGTATCAAAGACCTCGTTTTCAAACCGGGTCGCTCACTTTTAGAATTTGCTGATTTCCGCATCGCTAAGGGATTGTTCCAGCTAGATATGCTGAAAGACATTCGTAAGCACGTTGCTGAAGTAAGCAGTCATCCAAAGCTCAAAGCAATTCTTGAGTTCCCTGTGCTTTTCTTGGGAGCTCTTCCTCAAAATACACCGGCCTTATACAGCTTAATGAACTATGCTGACATGTCCTTGGGTACTTGGTATCCAATGGGAGGAATGAATAAAATCATTCAGGGGATGGTAAAAGTCGCCAAAGATCAAGGCGTACAGTTCCACACCAACACGGAGGTGACCGGTTTTGAATACGAGAACGACCGCATTACAGCGGCGGTTACCACAAATGGATTGTTCCAAGCGGACATCATTGTGGGTGGCGCGGACTACCACCACATCGACCAAAAAATAAGTGCTCCAGAATACCGGGAGTACACCGAAAAATATTGGGAGAAGCGTAAGATGGCGCCGTCCTCTTTACTGTTTTACCTAGGGATCAAAGGAGAAGTACCTAATGTGCTGCACCATAACCTGTTCTTCGACCATGAACTGGATCAGCACGCACACGAAATTTATACCGATCCTCAATGGCCTACTAAGCCGCTGTTTTACGCAAGTGCTCCGACCAAAACGGATAAAAGCATAGCACCTGAGGGATGTGAAAACCTGTTCCTCTTGATGCCGACAGCGCCTGGTATGGACGGAGACACCGAAGAAGTGCGTGAGAAGTACTACCATCTGATGATGGACCGTCTCGAGGCCTACGCCGGTACGACCATTCGTGATCGAGTAGTAGTGAAACGTTCTTTCGCATATTCAGATTTCAAGAGTGTCTACAACAGCTTTAAAGGCAATGCTTATGGCTTGGCAAACACGCTCGATCAAACGGCAATCTTCAAACCGCGATTAAAAAGTAAGAAGGTAGATAATTTGTATTTCGCCGGTCAACTCACCACTCCTGGGCCGGGCGTACCACCGAGTTTAATCTCAGGTGAAGTCGTTAGCAAGGAGATAGGTAAGGACTTTAAAATCAAAAAAGCCGTATGAAAGCATTATTCGACAGTGTAAGCATTCGCACCTCGCGCATGACGACCAAAGCCTATAGTACATCGTTTTCCTTGGGCATTTTAGGTTTAGACAAGAAGTACCACGATCCTATATATGCCATTTACGGATTTGTGCGCTTCGCAGATGAAATCGTAGATACGTTCGAGGGATATCCTCAAAAGGAGTTGCTGGCGAAGTTTTGGAAGGATACTTATGAGGCCATCGAACAGAAAATCAGCTTGAATCCTATTTTGAATAGCTTCCAGCAAGTAGTCAATGCATTCGAGATTGATCACGATTTGATCGAGACCTTCCTGAAGTCCATGGAAATGGATTTGTACGAGCATGAGTACGATGAAGAAGGCTACAAAAACTACATTCTTGGCAGCGCTGAAGTGGTTGGTTTGATGTGTTTAAAAGTCTTTGTTGACGGCGATCAGAAGCGTTATTTGGAGCTCAAAAAGCCTGCAATGCAGCTCGGAAGTGCTTTTCAAAAGATCAATTTTTTGCGCGATCTACACGCAGATTACCACAGTTTAGGAAGAACCTATTTCCCTGGAGTGGACATGGGCGAATTCAATGAAAAAACTAAGGCAGAGATTGAGGCGGATATCGAGATCGATTTCATGGCCGGCTTTGAAGGCATCAAACAGCTGCCCAAAGGAGCTCGGTTTGGCGTGTATATCGCCTATGTATACTACTATAGCCTGTTCAATAAAATTCGCAAAACGCACGCCGATATCATTTTAAATCAACGCGTGAGAATTTCTAACAAACGTAAGTACGGGCTATTTTTGAGCTCATATGTGAGACACACCATTAATTGGATCTAAAATAAATACCATGCCGGAACAAGTTATCCTGGTCAACGAGGCGGACGAGCCGATCGGACTGATGGAGAAAATGGAAGCGCATCGCCAAGCAAAATTGCACCGAGCGTTTTCTGTTTTTGCCATGAACGACAACAACGAAATTTTACTACAACGTCGTGCCTTGCACAAATACCACAGTGGTGGATTGTGGACGAACACGTGCTGCTCGCACCCGAGAGACGGGGAAAGCGTAGAAGCAGCTGCTCGTAGACGTTTGATGGAGGAGATGGGCTTCACTTGCGATGTGAAACGCATTTTCAGCTTTATCTACAAAGCAGAATTGGACAATGATCTTACAGAACACGAGCTCGACCATGTGTTGATAGCTCGCTACAACGAAGATCCAAATTTTAACCCCGAAGAGGTTGAGAGTTTTGACTGGAGGTCTGTAGACTGGGTTGCGCAGGACATGAAAGCGCATCCTGAAAAATATACTGAGTGGTTCAAAATCATCTATGACCGATTCCTAACCTATTGGCACAATGAGGATCACGGTTTATAGAAAGGCGCATTTTAATGCAGCCCACAGGTTGCACAATCCAAGCCTTAGCGATACGCAAAACGAAGAGGTATTCGGAAAGTGCAACAACCCATACTACCACGGACACAACTACGAGCTTATCGTTGGAGTGACTGGAGAGGTAGACCCAAAGACGGGGTATTTGATCGATATGAAGGTCTTGTCAGATTTCATCAAGTCTGAAGTAGAAGAGCACCTAGATCATAAAAATTTGAATGAACAAGTTGAAGAGTTCAAAACGATGAACCCTACTGCAGAGCACATCGCTTATGTGATTTATCACAGGCTGAAGCGTGTTTTACCGACAGAATTGGATTTAAAAATCACACTCTACGAGACTCCAAGGAATTTCGTAGAGTACAGCGGCGAATAGTTATGACAAAGCATGAAAATTCATTAACCACCGAGCAGATTGACGCTCTAGTGGAAGCACATATGGGGACTTCTATCGACACGCCCATGCGTGAAGGTGCCTTTGATCGTTCTGACGATGAGAAGGTTGCACTGATTGCAGAGAAGTTTACAGATATCATGGACATCTTAGGACTGGATCTTACGGATGATAGCCTCCGTGGAACTCCATTACGCGTTGCAAAAATGTACGTGAAGGAAGCGTTTGCAGGCCTGAATCCTGACAATGAGCCTGAGATGAAGCTCTTTGAAAATAAATACGGTTACAGTGAAATGCTCGTAGAACGTGACATCAAAGTACACTCACACTGTGAGCACCACTTTGTACCGATCATCGGCAAGTGTCATGTCGCCTATATTCCTAATGGCAAGGTAGTAGGACTTTCCAAGCTCAACAGAATCGTCCGTCATTACGCGAAACGTCCACAGGTACAAGAGCGTTTAACGCGTCAGATCGCGGAAGCACTTATGGACGGTTTAGGTACGCAGCATGTTGCAGTTTATCTCGAGGCAGACCATATGTGTGTGAAAACACGTGGTATTGAGGATGACCACAGCTCTACGGTAACCATGGCTTTCCACGGTTCCTTCCAGGACGAACAAACCAAGCGTGCTTTTTTAGAGGCGGCGAAATAAGGTATGGAAGCAGTAAGTGTATTCTGGTTTCGTAGAGACCTGAGGCTCGAGGATAATGCCGGTTTATGGAAGGCGCTAAAATCGGGTCATCCTGTACTGCCTATATTCATATTCGATCGTCATATCTTGGATCGATTGCAGGACAAAAGCGATGCACGTGTGTCCTTCTTGCACCAGACCATACTTCGTCTTCAAAAAGAGTTGGAAGCTCTTGGCAGCAGTCTTCGCGTATTTTATAGTACCCCCGAGGAGGTGATGGTTGAGCTTTCACAGGAATACGATGTACGAGGGCTCTATTTGAACCGAGATTATGAGCCGTATGCACGAGAGCGCGATGCGGCGGTAGCTCAGTTTTGGTCGGAGCGAGGCGTGGATGTCATAGGTGCTAAAGATCATGTCATTTTCGAAAAGAATGAGGTGGTTAAAGCGGATGGCACGGCGTATTTGGTGTACAGTCCTTATGCTAAGGCGTGGCGTAAGAAATTGACGACATACCACGGTAAGGCGTATCCCAATCATGCCTATTCGGACCAATTTCTAAGTGCTCCAGCATTCGCAATACCGTCCTTATCAGACATGGGCTTTGAGCTCACGAAAGTTGCGCTCCCGTCAGAAAAGGTGCGTGAGGACATTATCAAAACCTACGATACGACTAGGAACTTTCCAGCGAATGAACAAAGTACCACGCGTCTAGGGCTTCACCTTAGGTTCGGTACCTTAAGTATTCGCGCACTGTTGCGTAGAGCACTTACTTTGAACGAGACCTTCGTGAGCGAACTGATCTGGAGAGACTTTTTCCAGATGGCTTTATTCTATTTCCCAGAAAGCAGGTCGAAGTCCATCAAACCAAAATACGATCGAATTCCATGGGAGTTCGATCAAAACCAATTCGACGCTTGGTGTAACGGGACCACCGGTTATCCTATTGTAGATGCGGGAATGCGAGAATTGAATGCCACTGGATATATGCACAATCGAGTTCGTATGATCGTGGCAAGTTTCCTTACCAAGCACTTACTGATGGATTGGCGCTTAGGCGAGGCCTATTTTGCCGAAAAGCTATTAGACTTTGATCTTGCAAGCAACATCGGTGGCTGGCAGTGGGCGAGTGGTAGTGGCTTGGATGCAGCACCTTACTTCCGGGTGTTCAATCCTACTTCTCAGATGGAAAAGTTTGATAAGGACCGAAGCTATATTCGCAAGTGGGTGCCTGAGTGGGGCACGTCTTCCTATCCAGAGCCGATCGTTGAGCACAAATGGGCAAGAGAACGTTGTCTGGCCACGTATAAAGAAGCACTTTCTAATGCATAAAACAGCCCCGCTATGTGCGGGGCTTTTTATTTGAATGCTTTTGTTTAGGCTTCTTGTTCTGAATATCCGAAAAGCTGTTTGTCTTTGATTACCGAATCTACATACTTCGGAAGACACTCTTCCCATCCTGCTTCTCCACATCTGATCTGACGTAGGACTTCACGCGAGAAGATGTTGGTAATGTCCTCGTCGAATTCAACAATATCTAAAATTCTATTGTGGAAGATGAGGTAGTCAATGATTGGACGGAAACGAGGGTGGATAATAGCGTCCTCCTTACGCATAATGCGTTTCGCTTGCCCTTCTTGGAACGGGTATACCAGTATTTTAAGGTCCTTGGAGAATATTCTACCAAAGGCTTCTAGAATACCACCTTGAAGGTTGCGGTAGTATTTGTCGTTAAATAATTCGGTAAGATTATTCACCCCCATGACAAGACCTTGGCGCTTTTTAGAGAAACGACCGAAGTAGTCTACGAGCTTGTAATATTCTTTAAAGTTTGAGATGAGTACCGTTTGACCTAATGAACAGAGAATCTCTGCTCGATCCAAGAAATCTTGTTCGTCCAACTCGCCATCGGATAAGAGGTTGTTCAACGTTATTTCCCAAAGCACCACGGTACGTTCAGTATCTACCTTTTTATCGGACACGAACATGTCGTATCCGCGTTTGATCATGTCCATATTCACCTTAGTTACCGGACGGAAACTTCCGCGCATGGCCAAGATGTGCTTTTTATAGAGCAGTTCAGCCGGTAGCATATTGTCACCTTCTGGGCCAAAGATTACTGCATCTGTGTACCCATTTTTGATGAGCTGCAATGACATGAGGCGGTTGTCTACGGTCTCGAAATCAGGACCGGCAAAATTGATCAAGTCGATCTCTATCGCCGCATGGTCAATGTTGTCGTAGAGACTTTGTAAAAACACCTTAGGGTCCTCGTACAGCTTATAGGCACCGTGAATCAGATTTGTTCCTAAGCGACCAACCGTTTCTTGCTGGTGTTTTGCTTCATTCTCGTGCAAACGAAAGTGAATGATAATGTCATTCGTTTCTTTATGTGCTGCAGTCTGAAAACGGATACCCATCCATCCGTGGCCTTTAAAAGTCTTGGTAAAGTTCACCGTGGCTACGGTGTTCGCATACGCAAAATAGGTCTTCTCGGGATGGAGGTTACGGTCCAGGCGCTTTTCGATGAGATTGTACTCGTGTTTGAGCATCTTTCTAAGACGGCTCTGAGTCACGTAACGGCCATCTTCTTCTATGCCATAGATATCATCTGAAAAGGCCTTATCATAGGCGCTCATGGCTTTTGCTATAGTACCAGAAGCCGCTCCAGCACGAAAAAATTCACGAACCGTTTCTTGTCCTGCACCTATTTCTGCGAACGTACCGTAGATGTCCGAGTTTAGGTTAATTTTAAGGGCCTTTTGGGCGGTAGTTAGGATAACTCTATCCTTCATGAGCGTATGTGTAGGTTGTACTTGATTACAAATTTAAGTTTCCTGTTGTGGTAAGCGAGGAAAAAGGCGGTAAATTATATACAAAGAATGGACCAAAAAGGAGAATTGATTGTCATGGGCTCGGGAACCTCTCAAGGAATCCCTGTGATCGGTTGTGATTGTGAGGTCTGTAGAAGTATGGATGCCAAGGATAAACGCACGAGAAGCTCCGTACATCTGCAGTTAGACGGTCTTCATCTACAGATTGATACAGGTCCTGATTTCAGAACGCAAATGCTCCGTGAAGAATTAGGGGAGGTGGATGCCGTACTTTTCACTCATGAACACCAAGACCATATCGCGGGATTAGACGATGTCCGTCCTATGATTTTTAGAACGGGAAACGCGATGAAGATTTTTGGTCAGCAGCGCGTCTTAGACCGCATCAAAAAAGCATTTCATTATGCTTTTGAGCCGCAACCATATCCGGGTGCCCCCAGAATAGATTCGCATGTGATTGAAGCCTCGCTTCCCTTTACCATAGAAGGTGTCGAAATTCATCCAATTCCCGTGTTGCATGGGAAGCTGCCCATTCTCGGTTATCGGATTGGAACGCTCGCCTACATTACCGATGTAAATCACATAGAGGAAAGCGTCATTAAAGACCAATTACAACATTTAGATGTCTTGTTTTTAGACGCACTTCATCACAAAGTACACTACAGTCATTATACCCTAGAAGAGGCCGTAGAAGTGGCACAAAAAATTGGTGCAAAAAAGACGTATTTCATACATATGAGCCACTATATGGGTACGCATGCTGACACCCAGCAGCAACTGCCGGAGCACATGTTCCTATCGTACGACGGGCTTCGTGTGGAATTTAACTACGCCTCGAGCGACAGGTAGTTTTCTTTTACGTAAACTCCTCGAATAGAACTCTTTGTATCCAGTCCCTTAAATGGATTATTGAATGCCTTAGAGGCAAAGGCGGTCACTTGCCCTTCAGCAGTACCTAGAATGGTGAATTCTGCAACCTCACCTTCAGCGATGCGCAATTCAGGAAGACCCAGTAATTTTCTAGGTTGGGTGCTCAAGAGCTCTTGAAGACGTTCCGGACCGAGCTCGTAGCGGTCCAAGAAAGCACTCAAAGCACCTTCAAAGCCTGCCATTCCAAGTGCTGCATTATCGAATTCACATTGTTTCTGTTCGATATCTTTCGGCAAATGATCTACTGCCAGACAATCTACAGTACCGTCTAAGACCGCTTCCCAAAGCACGGCACGCTCCACATCGGTACGGATAGGAGGGCTCACTTTTAAGGCCGTATTGTAAGTCGTTAAATCTTCATCTGTAAAGAGCAGGTGGTGCAGATTCACGCTGCAAGTGACATTCAGCCCTTTGCTTTTCGCTTCACGAATCGCTTGAATACCAGGTACTGTGGAAACGCTTGCAATGTGCAGGTTGCCTTCTGTGTATTCCAAAATACTCAAGTCACGATGGATCTGAACCGTTTCAGAAATCTCCGGAATGCCCTTTAAACCGACGTAGGTACTTGTGGCACCTTCATGCATCATTCCGCCTGCGCTCAAACTATGATCTTCAGGGTGTACCATGATCGTTCCAAAAGGCTTAGTGTAGAGTAGCGCCAATTTCAAAAGATTCGCGTTACCTACGCCTTGTTTGTAGTCCGCAAAAACCTGTGTACCGTAATTACTCATTTCAAACATCTCACTCAGCTCTTCGCCTTTGCGCTCTTTACTGAGTGTACCAATCGGTATGATGTGTACAGGAACACTCTCACCTTTACTTAGTAGAAATTCTACACCCGTTTTTTGATCCACATAGGGACTGCCATTACTGACCACACCTATAGCTGTAAATCCGCCAGCAGCCGCAGCAGCGGCACCGGTTTGAAGTGTCTCACTCTCGTCGTTTCCGAGTTCTCCAAGGTCACTGTGCAGTTCCGCAAAACCAGTTGTGAGCGTATCTCCATTGAGATCGATGACTGAAATATTCTCTGATTCGGCGATCTCACCGATACTTTCTATCGTTTCCCCGTTCACTAAAACATCGACAGTTTGAAGGTGGTAAGGGCTTTGCGCATCTACGATGTACGCGTTTTTGAAGAGCAGCTTCATCAGATTAAATTTTAGCAAAAATAAGCGCTAATAGTGCTGAAAGCAATGCTAGGGCTAAGGCAATTTTTTCGCGGGTCCAAAATTCATCCGATAGAGTGGTTGAATTTGCGCGCTCATCGTAACGTACGGCCTGTGGCAATGCGGCGTTGGAAGTGTAGTAGTCCTTGCCTAGGAATTGGGGCGTCTCGACATGCACGCTACGCAGCGCACCCGCCCATTGGAACAAGGCATGATAATAGGGATGGTCTTGCTGCTGTGGGAAAAAAGATTGCTGGTAGTACCTGAATGAGCCGCGCTCCGCTATCCCTGCAATGTTCTGTTGTTGCGCATTCTGGAGCAAAGGGGTTAACGTATCTGATACGGACCCTGTAGCCGCTGCTTGAGGCCATGCATTTTGCATGGAAGGCCCGAAAAAATACCTACTAAAAAAAGGATGATCCAAGACAGGAATCGTTCTGCTGCTCTTAGAGTCCGTTGTAGGGAACAAATGCAGCAATACTCCTTGGAACCCCTCAAAAGCTTGTGGAATGTAATCGAACCCTTCGAGTATGCAGACATCATAAGAATCTAGAAGTGCTGCATTCACTGAATTTCGGGTTACAGCGCTGTCAAGATCCACGTAGTTTGTAGACCACGGTGTAGTAGCCTCCGGGGTGATTGCTAGAATCTGTAGGGCAGGACGTTGGTACACAACCGTGGTATTATCGGCGCGCAGTGAATCGGCTAATGAGATGATTTCAAACGTATCATTTGGTAATACATTGGACCAATTCAGTCCTACACTCGTCCCTGAAGTTGTCGCATATAACGTACCGTTTTTACGAATTTCCCAAGGCAAAGAAACCGCTGAACTGCTACGCCATTCAAATCGCTGATCGTCCGTGTACTCCTCTAAACGATGGTTGTCTAGCGGATTACGTTGGGGTAAGGTAACTTTTGAAAAGGTCGCTGGGATGGAGTCAAATCCGAAGCTCAGCAAGGTCGCTTCAGGAAAGGATTGCCAGTCCGTGATTTGCGGATCAACTCCTTTTAACACGTCTTGCAATGCAGATTTATCCCAGTCCCCGAGATAGGAACCGTCTTTTAAATAGATCCGATAGGTCTCTGGGGCGAGTTGGTTTACGGCAGAGCGGTACCATCCAGTTTCCCAACCGGCAGGATGATGATCAACAACGACTTCTTTGATTTGTCCTTGCGAGCGCCAATCAAGCAATGAAAGCACTACAAAAATAATGGTCAAGATTCTCAGAAGCAGCACGAGCCAATCCTTTACCCACTGTTTTCTGCGCTGGGAAGTCTTGAGTTCCTTCACCCACATTAGCGAGGGAATTAGAGCTGTTTTTCGCGCTTTTCTTCCGAAAAGGTGAATGACAATCGGCACCAAAATGGCGAGGAGTCCCCAAAGTATTAGCGGGTTGGTTACCTTCATTGTACCACTGCGTTTACCAGGGTGAGGGGAAATTTAAGCGGGTCCGAATTTAGCTGAAGGTTGCCCGTAAAGGTCACAATATCATCGGTTGTGAATGCTTTTTCCTCTTCTAAAACCAATTCAAGCACTGTCTCTGGCCCAGCAGCGCCACAGAAAAAACACGAAGCAAAGGGAAAAGCGCTGAGTGCATATTCTTCGGACTCGGTATCAAGTGCGATAACATACCCGGTAACTTTCACTGCTTTGCCGTCCCAGCGCTGCAAGTCTTCGGTCCATTCGGCCTGTTGCAACCAGGTAGAAGACGCCTCGTCAAATACTTCCTCGAATTGCAGACGTTCGAACGTACTCCAAGTGAGTCGTTCTTGCGCGAATAGCCCGAGGGTTGTACATAAAGAAAGTAGCATGCATAAATTTCTCATCACCCGTGTAGACTAGCGTTTTGAAGAATGAAGAACAATCGGAATGGATCTTTTTCATTGAATACAAGGGTGCCTTTGATGACTACGAATTGGTCCGTGATGAACGCATCTGGACGCTCTTTAAACACCAATTCCACCACCGTATTCGGCGCAGCATTTCCGCAGAAAAAACACGAGGAAAAAGCGTAACGACTCAGCGCGTACTGGTTGCCTTCGACATCCACCGGTACCAAATAACCTTGAATCACCACCTCCGTGTTCTTGTATTTGTCCAACCACGATGGAAAGGTCGGCTGGTACAATCCGTCTGGCGTGGTAGAGTAGGGCACTGCGAGTAGATCCCAGGGGATCACCTGCTGCCCCCATAGGCTCGAGCTTCCTAGCACCATTGCGATGCAAATCAGTAGTTTTTTCATGAACGAATGCGTATAAAAAGTAAAGCTGCGATTCCAATAGGCAGTAAAGCTACCCCTGCGCCCATTGTCGCAATAGAGCATCCAAAGCCCCATAACAGGAGCACGTGCAGTAAAAATCCGCTAAGCGCGCTGATCAGAGGCAGACCATAGAGTGCTAAATAACGCTCGAGCGGCGATGTTTTAAGATGCTGCAAATACAAACGAGCTTCGCGTTCACCCCGAGCTAAAAAGTAAAGGAATGCGATAAACAACAACGCCACTGCAGCTGGAAGCAGCATGCCCCATGTTTCAAGTTTTGCAAGGGTAGGTGCCCATTGTTTCTGCAGCCCGGCAAAAATAAAGACCGGAAATGCCCCTTGTTCGTTCGCTCGTGCATCAAACACTCGCGGCAACATCACAAGCGCCGATTTGGATTTTAGTCGAAGCATAAGGGCCGTCACTGCACCAGCTCCTTGGCCGTGGTGCATGTCGTAATAGGCCTCAACGGGAACAAAGAACACCTCGTTATCTGCTGCACGTTTCCCATGGGTCAGCCCAACTACCTCAAGATGGTGGTGGTCGTGCGCCTCGCCCTTGGCATCACTTCCATGGGAGCTGTGCAGATGGTCACCGATCGAAATTTCTAAACGCCTGGCCAATTCTGCAGAAAGCACAACCTCCGTACTTGCGCTCGGCCAGCGCCCGTGGAGCAGGGCGATATTCATCCAGCGAAAGTAATTGGTATCGGTACCTACTATGGGATAGCCGTCGATATTGTCTCCCAACGCTACGGGGCAACTTTCGGAGACCATCGGGTGTTTCTTCCAGTACGTCACACTCTCCTGCGGTAAATTACCGGTCGGATTCTCTAGACGGTACATTGTATTTGCAACAATTTGTAGGGGAGAGCCCTTGTAGCCTACCACGACATCTGCGTATTGCGCACTTTCACGCCATTTCGAATACACGTAAGACGAGGTCATCGAGGGAACTTGGACCAGGAGCGCCGTGAGCAATGATAAAAACGCGATAATCAACAATGGTGCGGTCTTTCTACGAAGTTGTGCCCGCCAAAACAGTACAATCAACCTCATAATTCGATGGTTTTAGCCGATGAAAACGCGCGCATCATACGATCGTCATGCGTTACGGCAACATAATAACTGTTGGGATTTGCCTGGATATGTTGTTCTAAATAGCGGAAACTCCGCTCGGCCAGATCGGTATCTAAGGCGCTCGAAGGCTCGTCTAACAAATACAGTTCTGCCGGTACAGAGAGACTGATGAGTAGTGAAAATCGTTGCAATTGACCTACGCTGAGCTGGTGCGGAAATTTGTCTTTAAGGCCTGTAAGTCCTAACTGGTCTAAGGCCTGTTCTGATACTTCCGGTGTAAGTTTCATGTGCTCGCTTAGGGTCAAATAGGGTACCCAGCTGTGTTGCTGCGGCATGAGCGAGGTTTGATCCGACTCCAGAGGGAGCGGTCCATCAATACTTCCCTCTAGGGTAGCATGAAGTGCACGTAGTAACGTAGTTTTTCCTGCGCCTGAAGGTCCTACAACAAGGGTTAATCCTGGAGATACATCCATCTCCGGGTACGTAATGGTATGGGTTCCAAGTGTTATGATCATAGTACCCATTCGATCGAATACAGAACAATCATTCCTGCACAGTAGATGACTTTGACGACAATTCCTGAAACCACACCAAGCATGGCGAATAGTGCCGCTTTCAGGCTTTTACTTGCCTCTTTTGTGACGCTGTATTCCCCTAAAAATGCACCAATTGCTCCGGATAAGAGCATGCCGGGACCTGTAAACAACCCCAGTAACATGCCGATCAGTGCACCCTTTGATGCACGAGGGGAGGCTCCTCCTTTTTTCGTGAGGTAGGAAGGCAAGAGGTAGTCGATGATGAATATCACAAGCCCTAAAACGACCCAACCCCAATTCGCTTGGTTGGAGGGATCCGTGTAGAGCGCAAGGGCTAAGGCGATGGCGGAAAAAATTGGTCCCGGTAACGCGGGAACAACCGCTCCCACAAGCCCGGCGATCAGTAAAATCCAGATGAGTACTTCCATGAGGATAAATATACAATGTGCAGGGGAGAAGCGGCGGGTGTTTTGACTAATTTCATGCCTGTGAAATATGTAGTTGTAGATATCGAAACCACGGGAGGGAAGCCCAGTGGGAATGACATTACCGAGATCGGTATTGCCCATGTGGAACACAAAAAGATCACCCACCAGTGGTCCAGCTTTGTGCGTCCGGACCGTTCTATTCCCTATAACATTCAAATGCTCACCGGTATAACGGATGACATGGTGGCAGACGCACCTACGTTTGAGGAGCTGACCCCAGAGCTGTTAGAACAGTTAGCAGGGGATGTTTTCGTGGCACACAGCGTGAATTTCGATTACAGTTTCATCGAACGGGCATTCAAAGAAGCGGGCACTCCCTGGCGGATGGCAAAGCTGTGTACGGTGAAGTATGCACGTGCTGCGTTTCCAGAGTTTGGACGGTATTCATTGGCGAATCTTGCAAGAGAATTGGCGGTTGAGAATGACAATCCACACCGTGCGCTAAGCGATGCCCTATGTGCAGCGGAGGTCTTGATTCATTGCCAGCATGCCGATTACGACGAGAAGTTATTGTCGGATCCGAAATTGGGCCTGCTGAAAAGAATTCAAATGCCCGATCATCTCGATGCCGTAATCTTTGACGAGCTCCCGAAAACACATGGGGTATACGAGTTTCATGACGCTTTCGGAATGCCGCTTTATATCGGAAAAGCAAACAACATCAAGCAGCGCATAACACAACACTTCAGCACAGAGCAGCAGAGTACGAAATACCAGCGCCTGATGAAGGAGTGTCACCACATTAAATACACGGAATGGCCGAACGAGACGCTGAGTTTGATTTATGAGGACCATTTGATACGTCAGCACTGGCCACCATTGAATAAGGCACAGAAAAAGCAAAGTTTAAAATTTGGCCTCTACGCCTATGAAAATGGTAGAGGAGAGCTCAAATGGGTCGTGCAAAAATCCATAGGCTCCGGAGCGCTACGCAAGTTTGGCTCCTACACCTCTGGGCAACAATGGTTGGCAGATTTCATGAACACTATGCGCCGAGAAGAGCGCACGGATGCGGAAGCATTGGCACTTTTGAAGGGCGCAAATTCGCAGAAGCTCTTAGTGGATCTACGTGAACAGACTGGAGCTGTTTTTATCGATTCAGGCAACGTACTTGGCATCTATCCAGGAGACGACTTCCTCCATAACGAAGCGTGGGTGAGAGACCAATTTTTTACCATTAGTCCATCACCCACGATCAATGCCATCGGGATGAAGCTCGCTGAGCAACACCCCGATAACGTTATTCTGCTGTAGTATTTGAGTCTTCTTCAGAAGTAGCTTGCTCAGACGCGGTCGCATCATTTTCTGTAAGTAGCTTTGAAGCATCCGCGGCACCCAACAGCACCCCTTTCTCGATGTCAAACACGAGTTCTTTGTCCTTGAGACCGATCACCACTTTATCGCCTTCCTCGAGCTTTTTACCGATGATGTGCTCTGCGAGCGGATCTTCGATCAATTTCTGAAGGGCACGCGCTAACGGACGTGCACCGAAGGCTTCGTCGAAACCTTCATCTGCAACAAAGCTTTTCGCTTCATCACTTAACACAGTCCCGTAACCGAGATCCTCAATACGTCCGAACAACGAGCGCAATTCAATATCAATGATCTTGTGGATGTTCTCTTTGGTCAATGAATTGAACAAGACCACATCATCGATTCTATTCAAAAATTCCGGCGCAAACGCCTTCTTAAATGCACTTTGAATGACGCTCTTTTCCAAATCAGACTTCGTTTGTTCACGAGAACTTGTACCGAAACCTACTCCGGTTCCAAAGTCCTTAAGCTGGCGAGAACCTAGATTAGAGGTCATAATAATGATGGTGTTCTTAAAGTCCACCTTTCTCCCGAGAGAATCTGTGATCTGACCGTCGTCAAGCGCTTGAAGCAAGAGGTTGAATACATCAGGGTGTGCTTTTTCAATCTCATCGAGCAAAATCACTGAATACGGCTTGCGACGTACGCGTTCTGTAAGCTGACCGCCTTCCTCGTATCCAACATATCCTGGAGGCGCTCCCACAAGACGTGAAATGGCAAACTTTTCCATGTATTCGCTCATGTCGATACGAATCATATTGTCTTCACTATCAAACAAAAGCTTGGTCAATTCCTTCGCCAATTGCGTTTTACCGACTCCAGTAGGGCCTAAGAAGATAAACGAACCGATCGGTTTCTTCGGATCTTTCAACCCCGCACGGTTTCTTTGAATGGCACGCACAATCTTTTTCACTGCATCGTCTTGCCCGATCACATTGCCTTTCAGCAAATCTTCCATCTGGGCCAATTTATCCAGCTCTTGCTGCGCCACTCGTTGTACCGGAACGCCCGTCATCATTGCAACTACTTCGGCAACTTCCGCTTCGTCTACTTGTTTGCGGTTCAGCTTAATGCTGTCCTCCCAAGACATGCGAGCCGTTTCCAATTCCGCTTCGATTTTTTTCTCATCGTCGCGCAACCTTGCAGCCTCCTCATAACGCTGGCTCTTAACCACTTGGACCTTTTCCTCCTTGATGCTCTCCAAACGAGATTCCAAGGTCTTGATCTCTTCCGGTACCTCTATATTTGTGATGTGCACACGCGATCCCGCTTCATCCAGCGCATCGATCGCCTTGTCCGGCAAGTGACGGTCAGAAATGTAGCGTTGGGTAAGCTTTACACACGCCTCCAAGGCTTCATCCGTATAGATTACATTGTGGTGGTCCTCGTATTTGTCCTTGATGTTATTTAAAATCTGAACCGTTTCCTCAGGTGAAGTAGGATCTACAGTTACCTTTTGGAATCTACGCTCCAAGGCACCGTCTTTTTCAATAAACTGACGGTATTCATCGAGCGTCGTAGCACCAATACATTGAATCTCACCTCTCGCTAATGCTGGCTTAAACATGTTGGAAGCATCCAAACTTCCCGTCGCGCCACCGGCACCTACGATCGTATGAAGCTCATCGATAAAGAGGATGATATCATCGTTCTTTTCCAATTCATTCATTAACGCTTTCATGCGCTCCTCGAACTGTCCACGGTATTTAGTCCCCGCTACGAGCGAGGCCAGGTCTAAACTGATCACGCGCTTGTCAAACAGCACACGACTCACTTGCTTATTCACGATGCGCAGGGCTAAACCCTCTGCAATCGCACTTTTACCTACACCGGGCTCCCCGATAAGTAAGGGATTGTTTTTCTTTCTACGGCTTAGAATCTGGCTCACACGCTCGATCTCCTTCTCACGTCCAACCACCGGGTCCAAACGATCTTGCTCAGCGGCCTTGGTCAAATCTTTCCCAAAGTTATCCAACACGGGTGTCTTAGATTTATCCTTCTTAGCACCTGCCGATCCGCCTGAGCGACGAGAACCGCTAGTAGGCTCATCCAAATCTCCACCGTCTTCAAAACTCATCGAAGGAGCGTCTTTCGACTTGTCCGAATCCGTGTCGATATAGTTTTGCTGGTATTCACTCTTCACAGCATCGTAAGAAGCACCCATCTGTGCCATAACACTACTGATCGGGTCGTTGTCATTTCTCAAAATACATAGCAATAGGTGCGGCGTACGAATGACTGGACTCTGGAACAGCTTCGCCTCTAAAAAGGTTGTCTTGAGTGCTTTCTCTGCCTGCCTGGTCAGTGGCAAATTCTTGGCCGTACCAGGAACATTTGTAGCATACGGCGCTGCGATGCCCTCGATTTTGGCGCGAACATTAGCCGAATCAAGACCGAGGTCATTTAAAATCTTAATTGCCGTACTCTCACCCTCACGCAAAATGCCGAGAAGCAAGTGTTCGGTTCCTATATAATCGTGCCCCAAACGCATCGCCTCCTCTTTGCTGTAGGTGATGACGTCTCGAACACGTGGGCTGAAATTTTCTTCCATAGTAGTAGGGTATTACATGTAAGGGTACTGCACATTGTGTGCCAATGCTATATTATTAAAACTCCGAGCATCTTTTAAGACAACACGGCAGTTGATAAGAAGGTTTTGTTAACATCCAGATGTGGATAAATGTCTAAAGTAAAAGAGCCTTCAACTTAGACCAATGCTCACGAAAAGCTATATTTGAAAATTACGAAAAAACCCGGCTTCGGCCGCACTAAATACTGACAATATGGCGCAGGGAGAACGCATTATTCCCGTAAATATTGAGGAGCAAATGAAAAGCTCCTACATCGATTATTCGATGTCGGTCATTGTATCTCGTGCTCTGCCTGATGTACGTGACGGATTGAAACCCGTTCACCGTCGTGTGCTCTACGGAATGCATGACATGGGAGTGACCAGTACCAAGTCGTACAAAAAATCCGCAAGGGTTGTTGGGGACGTTTTAGGTAAGTATCACCCACACGGCGATAGCTCTGTATACGACACTATGGTGCGTATGGCACAAGAGTGGTCCCTGAGGTACATGCTCGTTGATGGACAGGGTAACTTTGGTTCTATCGATGGAGATAGTCCGGCGGCTATGCGTTACACCGAGGTGCGCATGCGTAAGATCGCTGAGGACATGCTCATTGACATAGAAAAAGATACTGTTGAATGGCAACTTAACTTTGACGACTCACTAAAAGAACCTACCGTACTTCCTACGCGTATCCCAGGTCTTCTAGTGAACGGTGCTTCCGGTATTGCTGTGGGGATGGCAACGAATATGCCTCCGCACAACCTCACTGAATCCATCAACGCCATCAACGCATACATCGACGACTCAGACATTGAGATCGATGGACTCATGCAACACGTCACAGCCCCTGACTTCCCTACAGGAGGTACGATCTACGGCTACGAGGGTGTTCGTGACGCATTCCATACCGGCCGAGGTAGAATCGTACTGCGTGGAAAGGCAACCATCGAAGAAGTTCGTGGACGCGAATGTATCATCGTAACGGAGATTCCGTATCAGGTGAACAAGGCTGAAATGATCAAGAAAACCGCTGACCTGGTTAACGATAAGAAGATCGAAGGCATTGCGGATATTCGCGATGAAAGTGATCGCAAGGGTATGCGCGTTGTGTATGTCTTGAAGCGTGATGCAGTGCCAAACGTAGTCCTAAACAAACTATACAAGTACACGCAGCTACAAAGCTCGTTCTCAGTAAATAACATTGCTCTTGTAAAGGGCCGTCCAGAGATGTTGAATCTCAAGGACATGATCAAGCACTTTGTCGATCACCGTCACGAAGTAGTTGTGCGTAGAACGGAATACGAACTCCGTCAGGCGGAGAAACGTGCGCACGTTCTTGAAGGATTGTTGATTGCTATCGATAATCTTGATGCAGTCATCAAGCTGATTCGCGGCTCGGCAACACCAGAGGAAGCGAGAAACGGTTTGATCACAGAGTTCAAACTTAGTGAGATTCAAGCCAAGGCCATTCTTGACATGCGTCTTCAGAAATTGACCGGTCTCGAAAGAGATAAAATCAAAGCTGAATACGAGGATTTGATGAAAACCATCGACTACTTGAAGAGTATTTTAGGAGACAAGGTCCTTAGAATGCAGATCATCAAGGACGAGATGCTTGAAATCAAAGAAAAATATGGTGATGAGCGCCGTACGGACATCGAGTTTGCTGGTGGCGACGTAAGTATCGAGGATATGATTCCTGATACGGAAGTGGTTATTACCATTTCACATGCCGGTTACATCAAACGCACTCCACTGAGCGAATACAAAAAGCAAAATAGAGGTGGAGTAGGTAGCAAAGGAGCAAGTACGCGAGATAAAGACTTTATCGAAAATGTATTCGTTGCGACCAATCACCAGTACATGTTGTTCTTTACGGAGCAGGGTCGTTGTTTCTGGATGCGTGTTTACGAGATTCCTGAAGGTACCCGTCAAAGCAAGGGTAGAGCGATTCAAAACTTGATCAACCTTCCACAGGATGATAAAGTCTTGGCCTTTATTAATGTACTGAACCTCAAGGACGAAGAATACATCAACAACCACTTTATTGTGATGGTGACCAAGCATGGTGTCATCAAAAAGACACCGCTTGAGGCCTACAGCCGTCCACGTGTGAATGGGATTAACGCCATTACGATTCGTGAAGGAGACACGCTGCTCGAAGCTAAATTGACCAATGGTGAACAAGACATCATGCTCGCTGTGCGCAGCGGTAAGGCGATTCGCTTCCCTGAAGATAAAGTACGCTCTATGGGCCGCAGCGCTTCTGGTGTTCGTGCCATTACGGTAGACTCAGAGAACGACGAAGTAGTTGGCATGATCGTGGTCAAAGAAGGCGACGGTTACGACGTTATGGTAGTCAGTGAAAAAGGATACGGCAAGCGTTCCTCTTTGGAAGATTACCGCATCACGAACCGTGGAGGTAAAGGGGTCAAAACCATTACTGTAACTGACAAAACGGGGGAACTCGTTTCGTTGAAAGCCGTGAATAATGAAGACGATTTGATGATCATCACCAAGAAAGGTACGATGATTCGCATGGGTGTGGATACGCTGCGTGTGATGGGACGTGCTACACAAGGTGTACGTTTGATCAACCTTCGTTCGAACGACGAGATTGCATCGATCGCTAAAGTACCTGCCTCGGATGAAGAGGAAGAGGTATTGGATGCTGATGGCAACGTGATCGTTGTTTCAGAAGGAGAGGAGGGGACTTCGAATGAGGCTCCAGATACGACTTCAGAAGATACGGATAGCACTGAATCGTAACGAAAAAATGAAATTGGCGCGGTGTTTGTTCTTTTGAGGACAATTACATTTGCACCACTTAATAAAGCAGACAAAACAATGAAAAAGTTAATTGTAGCTGTATTTGCACTTTCAGCCCTTGCTGTAACTGCCCAAGAAGCTCCAAAAGTAACCAGTGCGATTATCGCATTAAGAGGAAATGAGCTCGTAGAAGCGAAAGGTTTTATCGACGAGGCTTCATCGATCATCGATGGTAAGAATCAAAGCGAGATCAAAGAGAAGATCTTGTCGAAATTCCACTACAACAAGGCACTCATCTACGCTAAAATCGCGGGTTCGCCAGATGCAGCAGTAAAAGCGCTCGCTGAGAATGCGAACGATGTTGCGGCTTCTAGCTTGCTGGATTTGATCAAATTTGAAAGCACGTTGAAAAAACCACGTTACACCGAAGATGCGAAACGTGAGGTTCCAACAATCGCTTACAACTACCTAGTGTCTGCAGGTGCAGCCTATGAAGCAGCTGATTACACAGCCGCTTACAACGGCTACATGAGCGCGTTCGAACTAAAGAGCAATGAACTTCTAGGTGACTTCGCTCAGTTAGATACGGGCTTGTTGTTCAACGCTGGTATCATTGCAGGTATGGCAGGTGACGACGAGTCTGGTGTTGCTGCATTCCGTAAGTGCTTAGATTTGGGCTACAAGGGCATTACCTACACCGCTACATATGTTGCGACAGGTGCTCCAAAGCAGTACCAAAACAAGGCGCAAATGGAGCGTGAAATTGAGCTAGGATTGGCTTCAGATCCAGTAGTTGGTGAAGATGTGCGTCCAAGTTTATACATCAGTCTAATCAACGCTTACAAGAAGCTTGAGAACTCAGAAATGTACGATGCTACGCTCACTGAAGCGCGTTCAATGTATCCAGAGAATAAGGACTTGCTAGATATCCAGTTGCAGGCGTTCTTAGATAAAAAGGATTACGATGGTGCTTTAGCAAACCTTGACGAGGCAATCGCTAAAAACCCGGAGAAAGGAATTTACCGTTTCGTTAAAGGAAATATCCTTCAAACGGAACTAAAAGACTTGGACAAAGCACTTGAAGAATACAAGGCAGCGTTAGCGATCGATCCAAGCATGAGTGACGCAATGTACATGTGTGGTCTAGTGTACATCGATCGTGCAAATAAAATCTCTGAAGAGATGAACGGTCTAGGCTTGAACGAAACGCGTAAATATGACGCACTCAAGAAGAAGCAAAAAGATGTATTCTTGGAAAGCCAAGGATACTTTGAAGGTGCTTACGAAATGAAGCCTGATGATATGGATATCGTTCGTGCGCTAATGGAAGTGTACCGTAAGACTGGCGATTACCAGAAGTCTATGGACATGAAGAAAGTTCTAGAAGCAGCTGGTGAGTAATCATCGATTGCTTTAAAAACTACAAAGAGCCCTGAATCTAACGACTCAGGGCTTTTTTATTGCTCATGATCTTTTAGGCTATAATATACATTATGTTAAATAGTTATTTCACAACACAGATAAAACTACCCTATGATGAAGCTGTGCTATTTTTTCCGCGTTTCATCGATCGTCTCGATTTACTGTAATTGTCTTTAGACCGCGCCATGGTATCCTCATACCTTGGATCTGGAATCATATCTACCTTGTACACTGCGGATGCTTCAATGCTAAAAAAGCCAAACTCCTCGGCAACCCGACCTTGAATCTTATACAGGCCTTTGCCGCGAAATGGAAATTGTGCAGCGACGTTTGGGAAATGTACGCTGTCTAAGAAGTCGCCGTGTTGATCGATGAATGTCGCAAAATTCATTCGCTCTCCTTTTGCCGTCTTTGTTTCTTTCACGGTAACCAAATAGCCGTAAGCCACTACAAAATGCCCCAGTTTTGAAGATAATTCCTTCGCTGCAGTGCCTAGTTCTAGCGGCTCATCCGCTAAATCAAATGGATCGCAAAGGGGAAATCCCAGTAGTTCAATTTGATCAAACGCTGCCTCAAGATTCGTTTGTTCCAACAACGGTACCTTGTAATCGTGAGCTTGAACAGTGCCTTTGAATAAGCTTGGCGGTGTAGCAATCACTTGTTTCGTGTTACGTCCTTTGAGCATATGATGGGCTTCCCAGAGCAATGTTTGCTTGTCTATTCCCGTGAAACGCAATGCACCTATGCGGATAAGTAATGAAATCTGTTCGATGCCTATGGGGACACGATCGATGAAATCGGCCAAATCTTCAAAGGGACCTCCCTCCTGTCTGATCTTACCGATCGAAACGCCTATGTGTTCATCCACACCGTGTACGAGAACAAACCCTAGGTAGATGCTCTTTCCTTGGATTACTGTAGGGAAATCGCCGTGCTGAACGCAAGGTGACTCTATGATTCCACCATTCTTGCGCGCTTCATGAACGTAAAATTCGGTACGGTAAAAGCCGCCAAAATTATTGATCACGGCCACCATGTATTCGAGCGGATAATGCGCCTTTAAATACAAACTCTGGTAACTTTCCACAGCGTACGAAGCACTGTGCCCCTTCGCGAAGGCATACCCTGCGAAGCTTTCTATCTGCCTCCAAATCTCTGTGGCCAATTCTGTGCTGTAGCCACGCTCCCGACAATTTTCGAAGTACCGCTCTTCTACCCTTTTAAACTCTTCCCTTGATCGAAATTTACCTGACATACCGCGCCGTAAAACGTCTGCTTCCCCTAAACTCAAACCGGCAAAATAGTGTGCTACTTTAATGACATCTTCCTGGTAGACCATCACTCCAAAGGTTTCTGGCATGATCTCCAGCATCACCGGATGGGCATTCTTACGTTTTGAAGGATCTGTGAAACGTAGAATATACTCGCGCATCATTCCGCTATTGCTAACACCGGGACGAATGATCGAGCTTGCAGCAACTAATCCTAAATAGCTGTCTACTTTGAGTTTAGTGAGCAGCATCCGCATCGCTGGGGATTCCACATAAAAGCACCCCATCGCCAATCCATTGCGCAAGAGCTCCTTGACGCCTTCATCTTGCTTAAAGAGCTGTAGGTTTCGAATATCAATAGGTTGTTTTTCAGGATGGTTCTTCCGTACGATCGCTAGTGCATCTTGAATTTTACTTAAGCCGCGCTGACTAAGAATGTCAAACTTATGCAAACCGATGTCCTCCGCTACGACCATATCAAACTGTGTCGTTGGGAAGCCTTTTGGCGGCATGAAGGTGGCGCTTCGGTAATGAATACTTTGATCGGCGATGAGAATCCCTCCTGCATGAATGCTCAAATGACTAGGAAACCCTTGAATATAGGTACTGTAGCGAAGTACCAGGTGCGATAAGTGGTCCAATTCATTGCTGTTGAACTTCCCTGAACTGAGCTTATCGATCTCGTGTTTCGGCAGACCGAACACCTTTCCTAGCTCGCGTATCACAGCGCGGTACTGAAAAGTATTATAGGTTGCCAGCAGTGCCGTATGAGGGAAGCGTTTGAAGATGTACTTTGTCACATCGTCGCGATCGCGCCAGGAGAAATCCAAATCAAAATCGGGTGGTGACGTTCGGTACAGGTTGATAAAACGCTCGAAATACAGATCCAGTTCTATGGGATCTACATCTGTGATTTTCAACAGGTAGGCCACAATACTATTCGCACCGCTCCCCCTACCCACGTAGAAGTAACCGCGTTTTTGAGCGTAGTTTACAATGTCCCAATTGATCAAGAAATACGAGACAAAGTTCTTCTTCTCGATCAGTTCTAGCTCTTTCTCTATACGCTCCTTTACCTTGTGATTCAGCTCAGGATAACGGTATCTAATCCCGTCGTAGGCTAGTTTGCGCAGCAGCTTCATGTCCTTCGCCTTAGACCCCGTGTAGGTCTGCAGGTTCAGCGCCGGATCTTCTGGCAGTACGACCTGGCAACTTTCCAACACCTGGGTGGCATTACGAAGCAAATACGGATGCGCTTTATAGGTATCTAGCAACTGCTCATGATGCATGTAGCACTGATCTTGTGGCGCTTGCTGGTTTTGCTCAAGCTTACTTAAGAGCGTATTCTCATCGATGGCCCGTAGTAGCCTGTGCGCATTAAAATCGCGTTTACCTCGGAATGTCGCAGTGGGCATTGCGACCAGCTTATGTTTAAACTCATCCCAACCTGAAATGTGTAATGACTGTAGAGGTTTAGGGGGTACACCGATCAGTTCTTGGTTTTTCAATGTCGCTAGAGGCAAGTTTGCAGACATCGGATAGATGACCCAAACGTCTTTGAGTTGCTCGATAGGTGCACGCTGCGAAAAGCGCACCTTGCGCTCTAAATGCCATGACAAATGATCGTTGATTTGGCAAACACCGTCCCAATTTTTAGCGAGCAACACATAGCACTGGTCGATCCCATTGCGGAAATCTACCCCAACCACTGGACGCTTGGCTGCGTCCCCCTTCAGCAAATGCAGTACAGTCATACAGGCAGAGGTGCTGTTGATGTCGGTAAGTGCCATCTGCTTCCACGGCTGTGATTTAAAAAAATCTACCCAATCTTTTGGGGACAAGGTGCCATAGCGCAAACTGTAATAACTGTGCGTGTTGAGTAACATATCGGTAGGTCGGTTCGAGGCGCTGTGGTTAAAAACCTAGATCTAATTTTCGCTGACGCGCGGTGGTCATGCCCATTCCTTGCAGCCCGAGATGGTTGTAAATCTCGTAGTCGTATTCCGCAACAAGCCGCTGACCTATGGGCTTTAGCAGCTCGGGGCCATTGCTTCGTGGATTCTTGATGGCGGCAGATATGGGGTAAGCGTTCAGTTCCTCAGCAGGATACGGAGTGAGTACATCCGTGACTTCTGCCAGCGGTGTGCTCCCATCTAGCCACATGCTCTCATCTTCTTCGTGTAAAATCACCGGTGATCGGTGGTGGTCTATGGCAGCCGTAATCTTGTTACTTACAGTGGTGATGACGGCAAACGTATCGAGTATTTCACCAGTATCGGGGTTGACCCAGCTGTCGTAGATGCCCGCAAAGGCAAAGGGGCTGCCGTCTCGTTTGTACATCACGTAAGGCTTAGAGAGACGTTCTTTTTGCGGTCCCTCGATGAAGGCATCGGCCAGTACTAAGCAGCGTTTTGAGCGTATACTTTGACGGAAAGCAGGCTTAGTGGTGATTCCTTTGGCTCCCCTATAATGCATCGCATTGTCCTTATTGTAGTCGCCTTCTGAACGCGCATTGAAAAGATGGAAAGGCTTTTTTGCCCAATACGGGGTAAAGCCAAACTTGTAATGCTTGATCCGATCCGGGTGCTCTTGAGTGATCACCGGTGCTAGGCTCCCTATTCCTATGTTTGTATTGGGTGCATATAGCTCAGGACGTTCTACGAGTGCACTGAAGCGCTTCTCCACGGCCTTTATTTTACTGACATTTACATACCTGCCACACATACTGCTTTGCTCCTTGATTAAAAATGGGTTCTGTTTAACTGTGTCTGTTTGCTAATAACGGCGGTGGTTCTCCGTTGAATGGGTTGGAGCGGCCTATGGTTTTGGCGCCAAGGGATACGGCACGTACAACAGAGCGGTCACCAAAGCGCTGTCGGATGTGGTCCATAGCACCATAAAGTCTAGTGAGCTCCTCGCTTTCTTCAAACATGTTCATTTGATAACCGCCTCCTACAAGATGAGAAAAGCGGACACCTACTAAGCGTACGAGTAAACGACGCTCGAAGAGTCGCTTAAAGAGCTCCTTGACCTTGGGAATCAGGACATGATCCGCTGCAGTATATGGAATGCGCGCTTGAAGTGTATGTGTGTTAAAGTCTGAATATCTGATTTTTACGGTGATGCACGAGGTGAGTTTATCGCCGCGTCGCAACTGATATGCCAGGTTTTCAGTCATGGCCACGATGATCCCCTCAAGCTTCACTACGTCTATTGTATCCTTCGCGAAGGTGCGCTCCGTTGAGATGCTCTTTCGTTCTTGATACGGCAAGACCGGACTCTGGTCGACTCCTTGTGCTTTATGCCATATTGCACTTCCCTGCTTGCCCATCACACTTTGCATCATCTCGAGCGGCATCTCTTGCAGGGTTTGAATGCGACGTACGCCGAGGTTCCGAAGAGTTTGGTAGGTCTTCTCGCCCACCATTGGGATTTTACGTACTGACAGTGGCGCTAAAAAGGGACGCTCTAATCCCTTCTGAATAAAGATCTTATTGTTTGGTTTGGCTTCTCCAGTAGCGACTTTACTGACGGTTTTATTGCCGGAAAGCCCAAAACTGATGGGCAGTCCTGTCTCACGGATGACACGATCGCGGAGCTCGCTTGAGAATTTGAAGCTCCCAAAAAAGCGGTCCATTCCGGTAAGATCGGCATAGAATTCATCTACCGAAGTCTTTTCATAGACGGGGACCTGCTCTTTGATCACATCGGTAACTAGGTTTGAGTACTTTGAATAGTTGGCCGAATTGCCACGAATTATGATGGCTTCTGGGCAAAGCTCGCGGGCCATGCGCATGGGCATGGCCGAGTGTACACCAAATTTTCGGGTTTCATAACTGCACGCTGCTACCACACCGCGATCACCCGTACCTCCGATAAGAATGGGACGGCCGTCAAGCCGTGAGTCCATAAGGCGCTCCACAGATACGAAAAAGGTATCCAGGTCCATATGTAAAATAGAGCGATCCATAGGTGATTGTCGTTTAGTAGCTAGTTGAAAATGGGCATAGTACAGGCAAGTCGAGCGGCTCAAAGGCCGCTCAATACAAGGTGATTCTAGGTATTTGTGTTGATCTATTTAACTGTCTTTCAGCTGATTCATTTCTTTTTTGAGATCAGCCATCATGTGCATGAGTTGAGACATGTCTTGATTATTTCCAGCAGAGGGCAACTCAAAGCTGGTATAGCCTACTGCCTTCCAGACCTCGACCATGCGATCGACAGGTACGGTGTACGGCGCAAACTGTGGATTATCCGACTTTAACAAGAGTTCGCCGATGTGTAAGTTGTTGATTACACGCTTGTAAACGACACCTTCATCTTTGGTGATCAGTACGTAGCATTCGTCGTTGCGAATGGACTTCCAGTCTTGAATGTATTCCGTGATGACATAAGAGCCTGGTTTGATGGGCAACATGCTTTCCCCACGGATCTGAAATACGCGGTAGGTACGGTCTTGAGGCAGTTCAGGGAAAGGCATTGAAAAACGCGGAAGTGCGCCGATGTAATCTGCATCGCCGTAGCCACTTAGGTACCCTGCAGAAGCTTTTACTGGAACGAGTGTGCCCAGCTCTTTCTCTTCTGTACCGTCTACGACAACGGGTAGAATGCGAAGCTGTGCACCGCTGACGTCGGCCTTTGGTATCGATGAAGCCCCGGAGAGGTCTCGGTTCACAAAGTCATCGAGACGGACCTGAAAATAGCCTGCAATGTGCTGAAGCGTATGTAAACGAGGCTCTGCTCGACCTTCTTCGTAGGCACCAATCATAGCACGCTTGACACCGATTTTTGTGGCGAGTTGCTCTTGGGTTAGACCTTCCTTTTTCCGGAGGAACTTCAGATTGTTCTTTACATAGTTCATAACAACGTATCTTTAGGTAGCGCTTAAGGGCATGTAGAGCGCTCTTGTTTTACAATGCTAATTTAATTAGATTTCTAATAATTTCATCATTTGTTGATTTATTTTTTTTGAGATGGACCTTGAAACCGCACTGAACGAGCATACTATAGATAAGGATCACGTGTATGACGGCTGGATACAACGTGCATGTAGCGAGTCGGAGGCGCTAGAGCAAGTGATGGATAAGGCGTTTGGAGGAAATGAACGTGAGCGGAAAAGAGGAAATTGGATTTTACACCACGTGAGCGACCAAAATCCGGAGGTCTTTATCCCCTATTTGCCTCGGATGGTGGACCAATTAAGCAAGACAAAAACCGATGCTGAGACGCGGTTCATCTTGCGCTACCTCTCGAAATATACCTTGCCAAAAGACGAGGAAACGGAAAGCTATTTGATCGATTTCTGCTTCGAGAAGATGATGACTCCAAGTGTGGCACAAGCGCCACGTGTCTATGGGATGAGTGTGTTGTACAGGCTGGTGTTGCGGTATCCAGAATTGGCGACGGAGCTCGATGAAAGCATCGAAATGGTGCTCGAGCATGCAAATCCGGGGTTAAAAGCGCGCGCTAGACATGTGCGAAAAGACCTCGTAAAGGCAGGCCTAATCTAGTCTATAGGATATCCAGCCATGGCATTTCCGGCCAGCCAACCGCCCGTCCAAGCGGCTTGAAAGTTGAAACCTCCGGTGATGCCGTCGATGTCCAGGATTTCGCCAGCAAAGTAGAGGTTGGGAACAATGCGCGAAGCGAAGTTTTTGAAGTCCACATCTTTTAAATCTACACCTCCAGCAGTGACAAACTCTTCCTTGAACGTGCTTTTTCCGGTGACTTGGAAGACCGAAGCACTAAGTTCAGCGGCAAGCGCTTTGACTTGTTTTCCCGAAAGATCGCCCCAAGTTGCGGTGGGTTTGATGCCGGCGCCTTCTACCATGGATTTCCAAAGGCGAAGTGGTACGCCGTAATGCGAGTGGTTTCCGATGCGTTTTTTGCCCGAAAGCTTCTTTTCCTGCTGAAAGTCGGCGAGCACGTCATCGAGCTCTTTTCCGATCCAATTCACCAGGATGGGAAAACGGTAGAATCGGTCGTTTAATTCGCGGGCACCCCAGGCGCTCAAACGCAAGATTGCAGGCCCGGACATTCCCCAATGCGTGATCAGCAGTGGGCCCGAAGCTTCTAAATCTGATGCGGCGACTTGGATGGTAGCATTTGGCAAGCTGATGCCACTTAACCCTTTGATTCTAGGGTCTTTGATGTTGAATGTGAACAAGGAAGGTACGGTTGGGACGATTCTGTGGCCCAATTTTTTTAATTGGTCCAACATCGCCTTTGAAGAACCTGGCGCGACCATCAACTTATCCGCCGTAAGCTCCTCGCCACGGGTCGTTGAGATGGACCAAGTGCCGTCCTCTAGCTGCTGAAACGACTTTACACCACAGCTTTTGCGAACGTCAATATTCGCCGCTGCAGCCATGTCCAACAAACAATCCGCAATGGTGTGCGAGGAATCTGTCACAGGAAATACGCGATTGTCGGACTCTATTTTTAGTTCCACGCCGCGGTCGGCAAACCACTCCATCGTATCGCCCGGTTGAAATTTGTGAAACGGTCCTAATAACTCGCGCTCCCCTCTAGGGTAATGCGTGGCCAATTCTCTCGGGTCGAAACAAGCGTGCGTGACATTGCAACGGCCACCGCCGCTGATCAGTACTTTTCCAAGCACCTCCTTCCCTTTTTCAAGGATGGTGACTTTCAGCTCCGGATTAGCTTCGGCACAGGCAATGGCTGCATAAAAGCCCGCCGCACCGCCTCCGATGATTACAATGTGTTCGCTCATGGGGCAAAAATACGATAGAATTGGTGGGCACAAGGAATTGGGTACAGGAACAACTTGTTACAAATCTCACAAAGAAGTACTTTTGTTAACAAATAGTAGTACTATGAATTTACGTGAAGCGCTCGAAGAATGCCTTAGACAGCGCCCCTTTTTAGAAGAAGCCCTGCAAGAAGATTTAATCAATCTTAGCTCCCTTGCGCGTGTCTTGCAGCCTACGATCTCCGAATTCATGGGAAATGAAGTCAAAGAGAGTGCTATTGTCATGGCCATTCGAAGACGGGAACCGAAGCTTCGATTAAAGATGCAACACCGCCTTCAGCAGTTCATTGCAAGTCTGGGCGATATCATCGTACGTTCAAATTTGGTCGCATTAACCTTTGAAAAAACAAACCGACTGCCCGAAAAACAATCGGCTTTTCTAAAAGCGTTAGGATCAGATTACAAGGGATTTCACAGCTTTACAGGCGGCATGGAGGAAACTACTATCGTGATCAGCGAAAATGCTTTAGATGCGCTGGAAACGGCGATGAAAGGCGAGAAATTGATCGGTTCCCACAAAAACCTAAGCGCCATCACACTGCAATTGCCCAACAGCAGTTCTGAGGTGATCGGTCTGTATTACTACTTCTTCAAGCACATCGCCTCAGCAGGAGTGCCTATTCAAGAGATTATATCCACTTCGAACGAAGCCACGTTTATCGTACATAGCAACGATGTGAACGCAGCGTTTGCAGTGATCAATACGGTCAAAAAGCCGGTGTAAATAACTTTTACTTTTCCACAATTTTTGGAGGTGTCAGCGGCTGTTCCCAATTTATTAGGAACGATAACCTAAAACCCATTATTATGGAAAATCAAGTTCAGCTCATCGGCCGTTTAGGTATGGACCCTGAGGCAAAACAAATCAACGATTCGGTAAAGACCTCCTTTACCATTGCTACCAACACCGTATACAAAGACAGCGACGGTAACAAAAAGACGCTCACCGACTGGCACAACATCGTCGCATGGGGTGGTTTAGCAACAACTATGGAACAGTTCTTAAAGAAAGGTGACAAAGTCGGCATTAGCGGCAGGCTCGTAACGCGCAGTTATGAAAATGAGGAGGGCATCAAGCGCTACTTTACCGAAGTCATTGCGAAAGACATGCTGATGCTTGGCGGCAAAAAAGCAGATTAACGCGATCTGACCGACGAGAACGAAATTCCTTCTACTTAATGCGCAACGATGTGCTTTTAGGTAGAAGGTTTTTTAGTTCGGAAGCTGCCCTACTAGGATTTGACCGTTGTCAAAGACCACATCACCAAAAACACCCGTTACAGGACGATCCGGCAGTAGCGCTTCTACCAAAGCGATCTGAGTCCCATCCATATCATACAACCGCGGTCTTGATTGCAAATCCCCTAAGTCGTCGACCAAATAAATCGTCGCCTTTTGGTGACCGTTCATCGCCTCTACACGCTTTATAGCGATGTCAACACGCATGTGTGCATACAAGACATTCGTAAAGACCCATTCCAGCTGGCCTTGCTTGTTTTCCGGTAGCTCCCAATAGGTATTCGATGCTGCAGATTCAGACTCCAAGACCTTCAGCAATAATCTCACGGCGAATTCACGCGCTTTGTTGCGTTCTAAGTCCCCAGTATCGACGCCGCTTTCAATCAAAATATTAGGAATATCCTGCGCCATCAAATAATCCCCTACCGCTGTCGGATAATACTCATCCGTATACCGACCGATTCCCGAGAGATCGCCCATGCCATCTAACGCATGGCCCAATCTGCCAATCAGTTGCTGTCTTGCCTCAGTTACCGCTCGAGACGCATCTGCAGAGGGCACTAAAAGCGATGTGTAAGCACTTCGGCCGTTCACATGAAATATCGTTCTCTGATCATGGAGATTAAAACACAATTCGGGCTCATGCATTTTGATCCATCCGATAAGTTTAGCGCTTTCTACCGTTTGAAACGCTCTGAAGTCACGATTCAAATCCACTCCCATCCCACTTCTCCTGGTGTACCGAACGTAAGCATCGGGGTTAATAACCGGTATGATGTGTAGCGTATACCCCTCTATAGTAAGCAGTTTCTTTTGAAACATCTCCAAGATTTCCAGAATGATATGTATTCCAGTAGTTTCATTCCCATGCATGCCGGCCCAAATACAAATAGAACGATCTCCTGTGCCCAATTCACACGATAAAATGGGACGTTCTTCGGATGAATACCCCAGTATATCCCAGTTATACATGCTGATTAGCTCATTGTAGGGGATGTATGGATTGTCTTTGTGACTGTAACTGAATGGAGACATTTAACCTTAAAATATGATTCAACAGGACCAAGTTACCACTGAAATTGTACATTTTGCATGGCATTCAACAATGTTACAAATGAATCATAACTTTTTCTTCTTGGCGTTTCTTTTGAATCTTTCATGTGTTTCAAACGAACCCTCAACCACTACCCTTGCGTTTTCTTCCTGCAATGACCCCAGCAAGAACCTGGATGTCCTACCTACACTGCAGGCTGCGCTTGATACCATCCCTACCTACATCTGGCTTGGAGACAACGTATACTTGAAGAAAAAAGACTGGGCAAGCACAGAAGCTGCGCTTGGCAAATACCAGGAAACCTTCGCTACCCCTGCGCTGGCAACCTTGTTACAAACAGGAACACATTATGCCATTTGGGACGATCATGACGCCGGTCCGAACGATTGTGATCAATCATTTAAAGGTATGTCAGCCACCATGCAGGCGTTCAAACAGTTTTGGAACCCCACCTACCCTATGCCTGACAGCACGTCCTATTACGGCACTACCAGCCTTTCAGATGGCGCAGTGGACTTGTTCTTTTTAGACAATAGGAGCTTTAGAACACACCACGACAGCGCGAATGCTACCGTGTTTGGTGAGGCGCAGCTGCAATGGCTCGAAGACGCTTACACTACATCTCAGGCACCTTTTAAAATCCTCCTCATGGGCGGCCAATTCCTTACTACCGCCCAAGTTTTCGAAAACGTAAGTCGCTTCCCTGCCGACAGAGAACTACTGATTCGTCTACTCTCGAGTACCACTAGCGCCCCTATCGTACTCACTGGAGATCGCCACCACGGGGAGTTGAGCAGGCTAGACACGGAGTTTCACCCCATCCTTGAAGCCACTGCAAGTCCGCTCACTGCACAAAGCTTTCCGCACCACGATGAAGCAAATGAAACGCGCTTGCACGAAGGAACTACAGCAGTAAATCACTTCGGAACTTTGAGCCTGACTCACGAAAATGGGAAAGCCATCGCTGCTGAAATGAAGCTGATTGATGCAGAAGGCAATGTGATTTTCGAGTGGCGTGAAACATACAAAAACATTTAGGTAAACTTATGTTTTTCAGTTTGTTAAGAGCCTACTAGTAAACCGATAGTTCTCACTCTTAGTTTCCGTCTGACTGCACCTTTTCTAGCACTCTGAACCGATACCTAAAACCGGCCCGTGGCTGACCCAACAATATTCGTCACTGTTGAAATAAATGTACCTACTCGTTTTTAGATGAAAAATGATGTGTTTACATTTGAAACATGGAAGAAATTGTAACTCGAATAGAGCGTTGGCGTCAAAAATCGGGCATGACCCCCGCTGAACTTGCAAAAGCGCTTGATATGAATCGCTCCTCTGTCGTACACATGCTGAACGGGAGAAACAAACCTTCCTTACAGTTCGTGCTAAACATTGCCCAGTACGATCAAGAGTTAGATCTGCGTGAATTGCTCACTGGAACCAGGTCTAAAACGGAGAGCTCGGATGCTTTACCACTAGAAGTCAATGAAGTAGCACCTTCCCTACCCCAGCCATCGGAGATGGTAAGGACCAAAGAGGTCGCTGGTGAAGTGGTCAAAGAACGTCTGATTGTTCTAAAAATTGACGGAACCTTCGATTCCTTTACCAAAGAAGAGTAACACACCTTATATTTGCGTGGTAATACCCTTATTATGACAGCTAGAACGAAAGTATTTGTAGGTTTAATCATTGTTGCACTGCTCACTCGTGTGATGCCGCACTACCCGAACTTTACCGCAATGGGAGCGCTGGCTTTTTACGGCGCTTTGTCTACACGTAAACTAGGCATGTCCCTAGCTGCAATGGTCGGAACCTTGATGATTTCTGATCTGATCATAAACAACATTGTATATCCTACTGGCAGCTTCACGCTGATGTATGCCGGTTCACTCTTTACGTACCTCGGTTTTGCTGCTTATAGCGTTTTAGGACGTTACGCAGGGCAAGGCACAAAAGCGGCTCTTGCACTGATCGGTGGATCAATCGCTTTCTTTGTGATCAGTAATTTCGGGGTGTGGATGACCACAAATGCGTTGTACCCGAACCAAGCAGTCGGTTTGGTGGCCACTTACATTGCAGCGATTCCTTTTTACGCTCCAGAAGTAGTATCTACTGCAGCGTTTTCAGCATTGGCTTACGGTGCGCACAGCTGGGCTACACGCACCGCAAAAGCCTAATACCTATTTTCTTATTGGATGATTTGACGAGGAATGACTCCTGCAGCAATGCTGTCGAGCACAGTTCCTTGTAGATCACACACGTAAATCACACCTGCGCTTGCAAAATCTTTAGCGTTGTGTACGTACATCGTGTCATTAATGATATCTAGGTTGTACCCTACCCCTGCGCTTAACGTGTTTGTTGGCCACGCGGTTGCCGCATTAGGGCTTAACGAAACTACCGCTCCGTTGTAGGTCGCATTCAAGAAGTAGAGCGCATTTCCATCGGTACGTAAAGCGATCGCATGATCATTCACTGTAGGCGCTGCTAGAATCTCGGTTGCAGTAGTAGAAGTAAGTGACCACAAGCTTGCAGGTGTGGATCCTCCTCCCGACCAGTCTTGGTAGCCCTCACAGAGTACATACAAGGTACCCGAAACGACAGCGAAAGAATTAGGTTTATCGCCTACGACAAGGGTATCAACCGCTTTGGTGGTCAGATCGACCACTGCGATTCGGCGGTCGTTTTGAAAACCGCCGTTGAGTGCCACATAAGCTAACGGGTAGTCGATGTAGATCGCCTCACTAGATCCGTACACCTCGATGGAATCTAAGAGCATGCCGTCAGTATCGTCTAGGACCTTGATGAAGTCTGAAGCCCAATTCGTTACATACACCTTGCCGTCTGCAGCTCCGAGATATCGCGGTGCGGCCACAGTGGTTTTAAACTTTGAATGCATGGTAGCAGCGCTGATCCCACGAACCTTGTTTCCGTTGTTCACCGTGAGGTACAAGAGTGAATCGTTTCTTAAAAGGTGCTGACCGATGTTTCCTAAAGGAACGCCGTTTTCAGTGAGGAAGGCTTGGGCTATCGTTGTATCCGTGTTGAGTGCGGTTATGGTAGCTGTTCCACCCGTAAAAGCACCTTCATTCAAAATGAGCTTAGCGCCGTCGTAGATGGATGGTTCGGTGGTTGTGTTCGGAGTACACCCAAAAAGTGCTGTGG
>ENA-OUOG01000586-OUOG01000586.1-marine-metagenome-genome-assembly--contig:-NODE-586-length-47445-cov-5.649616_pt1 | contig 47445 bp, 29 predicted proteins | sample MGYA00248635_ERZ508505 | MGnify/ENA primary metagenome ERZ508505 (study PRJEB26176, sample SAMN06267871) | marine metagenome | isolation source: Saanich Inlet, British Columbia, Canada | place: Pacific...
TGTCGCGAAGGACCTTGCGGTGGCGCTTGGCGCCGCCCTTGCCCAGTCCCTTACCTCCCTTGCCGCGTCCAGACATGATAAAAGTTGTTGAGTGTTTGTGTACTCGAAAGTGACGACGGGAACGGCGAAGCGCGCGTATAAACGAAATTCGGAAGGCGTGGAAAAACGAGTTTTTCGCTCGTTTTCGGTTTCTTCAGACTATTACATTGTCAATCCAACAGCCAATCACGTGCCGAATTCGCGCGTAGGCGAGCCTGACGAAAAAAAGCCTCCCCCTTGAAAATCGCGCGTTTCCATGCGCGCGTCGCACCCGAAACCTCGGGATCGTGAGGCGAAAAACCTCGAGCCGCTTGAGGAATTTCGCGATTTTGTTTAAAAACGCCACCCGGGTTCATTTTTCGTCTTGAAAAACCCCCGCGCGCTCGTTCGCGGCGCCACTCTTTGAGACACAACACCACTACAACAATGGCTCGTACCAAGCAGACCGCCCGTAAGTCCACCGGTGGCAAGGCCCCCCGCAAGCAGCTCGCCACCAAGGCGGCGCGCAAGTCCGCCCCCGCCACCGGCGGCGTGAAGAAGCCCCACCGCTACAGGCCCGGTACCGTCGCGCTCCGTGAGATCCGCAAGTACCAGAAGTCCACCGAGCTCCTCATCCGCAAGCTCCCCTTCCAGCGCCTCGTCCGCGAGATCGCCCAGGACTTCAAGACGGACCTCCGCTTCCAGTCCTCCGCCATCCTCGCCCTGCAGGAGGCGTCCGAGGCGTACCTCGTCGGCCTCTTCGAGGACACCAACCTGTGCGCCATCCACGCCAAGCGCGTCACCATCATGCCCAAGGACATCCAGCTCGCCCGCCGCATCCGTGGCGAGCGCGCGTAAGCGTCTCGTGCTTCAGGTCATCGATGATCCACAACGTAAACAACAACCGTCCACCTCGTTACTGAGGATGACGTAAAACCAACCAATGGTGAACAATTTTCACCACCACACGACGAAAAGAAACACACATCCCCGTGCGCGGTTCACGCCGCGGCGCGACGATTCGCGACATCTTCCGTTCAAAACACGCCATCGCGAAACGTTCCCCCGACGCGTTGACCCGCGTCTTCGCGCGCGTTCGACGCACAAGCGCGCCCTCCGACGCCGCCGGTCTCCGCGCACCACGCACACGCGGGATGTCGCGCGAGGATCGGGGCTCTCCGCCTCCTCCGCGCGTCCCGCGACCGTCGAACCCCGACGGAGGCTGGGTTCCGGCGATAAACGGACAGCTCACCGGTTTTCGTGTCGGGAAGGCATCCGTCCGGGAGAGCGTTTTCGTTTTCGAGGGCGAAAAAAAAACGAAATGATGAGAAGCATCGGATTCGCGACATGACGACGCGACGGCGCGCCGTACGACACGACGTCTTCTCGTTTCGGTTTGTATCACACACCAACACGAGATCCTCATCAGTCCCAGATGCTGAGCCCCGCGTCGAGCGCCGCCGGGTTGGCACGCCGTCTCTTCGCCTTCGCGTTCGCGCCGCGTCGTTCTGTTTCATTCGACGCGGTGCCCGTTTTTTTCGACGACGGCGCTCTCGCCGTCGCGACCGCGCCGCGGTCGGCGCGACCACTCGGCGCGCCGAATGCTCCCTCTGCGAGACGCGCTCTTTCACCCGCGCGCTCCGCGTGTTCATCCAACCCGCCCGCGACCGCGACACCCGCGACGCCCCCGCCCGAACGCGCGCCCTGGTCCGTCATTTGTCGCGCGCTCGACGAATCGCGCTCCGCGTTTTCCTCGCCCAGCGCGTTCGCCACGACGCGCGGCCACGCGCGCTCGAGGAAATGCTCGTGCCCTCGTTTCATCCAGAGGGTCGCCTCGCGCATCAGGTACGCGGGATCGCGGCGCCACTGCGCCTTGAGTTCCTCCTTGGACGCCACGCCGCGACGTTGCAGCGCGTGCACGAGCTCGCCCACGCGCCTTTGCGTCTTACCCTCCGCGCGCGCGCACAGCGAGGGCTTCGCCGCCATGCGTTCGCGGAGCGTTTGCATCGGCGGCGAGACGGCGCCCGAGAGCACCGCCGCGGCGAACGCGCCGCAGCCGCCTTCGTCCGCGCGCATGCGCTCCGCGCGCAGAGGCAACGCCCAGCGGTGTTTCCCGAAGTGCGGCTGCGAGAAACACACCACGATGCCTTTGCTCGGAACGTAGCGGGGCATGGGGTCCTCTAAAGGCGCGGACAAAGACGTCAACGCCGCGGCGTCGTCGCACAGCCACGACGCGTCCACCGCCGTCGCGCCGCCCAGGTACGATCGCTTCTCCGTCGCCGCGACGTCGGCGTACACGACGTACTCCGGACTCGTCTTGTGCAGAGACGAGCTCGGGTGTAAGTACACGGTCGAGCTCAGAAGCGCGGGCTTGTATCGCGTCGCGCGCGTTTTCGGAAGGTCCGCAGAATCGCACTCCTCGGAGGGCTTCACGCGGCGCGCCACGCGATCCGCCCACCCGCGAAGCAGCGCGCGGCGAAGCGCGGCGTCGCCCGAGGACAAAGACGCGTCGAAATCGTTCGTCTCGTCCCGTCGCGATCGGAACTCCTTCTCGTCCTTTCGCGTTTGTTTCCGTCGCGTAGCCGCCTCCGAGCCGTTTTTTTCACCGAACGCTTCGCCCGCGACGCGCAGCGCGACGAGCGCGGGGTCGTCTCCGCGCGGCGGGAACATCTTTTTCCTCGCAGATAAATTCGCGCGGAGAAACGCGTTCGCGCGCGCGACGGCTTGGTTGGCGTCTTTCGAAAACGCGCGCGCCGCGCTCGGCGCCGCGAGCGCGCGCAGGAGCTGCCTTCTCAGGTCGCTCGCCTCGCGCATCGTGCGCCCGTGTAAGCAGTGGTCGCGGCAGAACAAGTCCTTCTCGCGCGGGTCCCGAACCGCGTCGTACGCCACCAGCGCGCGCGCCGCGGAGAGCGCGTCGGAGTGCGGGTGGTGGAAACGGTGCCTCTGTTTTTTCCGTCGCGCCAACGCTTCTTTGTCGGCAAGCGCGTCCTCGTCGCCTTCGCCTTTTTCGTCCTTTCCTTTGTCGTCGCGGAGGAAGGGCGAGTCCAGGCTGAGCGCCGCGGCGGCGGCGACGGCTGCTTCCAAGCATCCTGTAACGCCCGAGTGCGCGGCGGCGAGGAGCATGCGCGCGTGCCTCGGGCCGATGGGCAGAGCCGCCATTTGTTCGCCGAGTTCGGTCAACACGCCGACGTCGCCGTCGTCGCCGAACGAGCCGAAGTGTCCGTGGAGCGTTCGGTTGTTCTTTCGCGCGGCGGTCTCGCCGCTCGGGCGCAGCGCGCCCAAGACGGCGAGCGTGCGCTGCGCGCGTCTCAGCGAGCCCGGCTCGGGAGGCGTGAGGAACGGGAACCGCTCGATCTTGTCGATGCCCATCGCGCGCATCTGAAGCACGACGCCGTCCACCGGGACCGAACAGATCGCCGGCGGCGCGTGCGGCTCGAGCTCGTTCACGAAGTGCGCCGAGGAGAAAAGACGGTAGCAGTGCCCCGGGCCGGTGCGCCCGGCGCGACCCGCCCTCTGCTCCGCGCTCGCCTGGCTCACCCACTGAACGCTGAACCGGCTCACGCCCGCGCTCTGCGCGGCGGCGTCCTCTGCGTCGCCCGCCGCCTCGGCGCTCCCGAAGACTCTTCTCTTCTCGCGGCCGCAGTCCACGACGTACCGCGTGTTTGGGATGGTGAGCGACGTCTCGGCGACGTTGGTCGCGACGATCACCGACCGCGCGCCCGGCGGCGGCGGGTCGAAGACGCGCTTCTGCAGGTGCGGAGGCAGCATCGCGTAGAGAGGCAGGACGTGTAAATACCCGGGACCTTCGGGCTCGGCGTCGTTTTTCGTGCCCGCGCTCGCCGCCGCGACGGTCGTCGGCGCGTGCGCGCGCACCCACGCCGCCTCCGCCTCGGCGGCAGCCTCCGGCGTCACCCCCTCGCCGCCGTGCACGACCACCTCCTCCTCCTCGCTCACGTCGGAGTCGGCGTCGGAGTCGCTCGATTTGTCGAAATCGTCGAAATCGTCTCCGTCCGTCGCGATGTCGACGTCCTCATCCCCCCGGTCCTCCTCGCCCGCGTCGTCCGCGACGTCGGCGCCGAACGCGTCCAGACCAGCGAGCGCCGCCGAGTCGCGTTCCTCGGGTTCCTTTTTCTCGCCCTCCGCGCCTTCGGCGTCCTCGTCGCCTTCGCGCGTAGCGCTTTTCGCGGTGTCCGGCGGCGGGTGCGCGCGTCGCAGCTTCGCGCAGAGCTGCTCCACCTCCCTCTGCCCGGTGACGAACACCAGGATCCCGCCGGGAGGCAGCTTCCGGTGGATCGCGAGCGTCTTCTTGCGCGCCGCCGAGACGTAATCGCCGTGAACCGTCTCGCGCGCGAAGTGCGTCGTCACCGGGAACTGCCGCGCTTTGATTTTTAACAGCGCGGGCGGCGTCGGGCACAGCTTTTTGTTCTCCACAAACTCCTCCACGCGAAGCGTCGCGGACATCACAACCAGTCTCAACGGTGTTATGCCTTTGTGTCCCTCTTTGAAAAGCTCCGCGCGCAAAGGCACCACGCGGCTCAGCAAACCGAGCAAAATGTCGGTGTTCACGCCGCGCTCGTGCGCTTCGTCGACAATCACCACCGAGTATTTCCGCAACAACAAGTCGGTGCGCATCTCTCTTAACAGAATGCCGTCCGTCATGAACTTCAAGCGCGTCTGATTCGGATCGCCGTGCTCGGAGGTCATGACCTTCTTGTCGTACCGCACCTGGTACCCCACCTCCTTTCCGAGTTTCACGTTCAGCTCGCGAGCCACTCTAGTTGCCGTGCTCGTCACCGCCACGCGGCGAGGCTGCGTCACCGCCACCGCGCCCGGGTGCGCTAAACACGTTTTGTCGCCGTAGCCCGCCTCGAACAGGAACTGGGGAACCTGCGTTGTTTTGCCGCACCCCGTTTCGCCGCAGAGCACGACCACCGGGTTGGAGTTGATCGCGTCCACGATCTCGTGCTCGGAGCCGAGAATAGGCAGGCCCTCGCGCGCGGCGACCACCTCCGCGTCGCGGGTCACCGCGACGCAATGCGAAGCGCCGACGAACACGCCGGGGTACCTCGCGGCGGCGGCCGCCGCCGCCGCCTCGTTGGCGGCGGCCATCTTCGCCGCCGCGTCTTTCGGGTCATACGCCGCCGCCGCCGCGTTCGGGCCGAGCGCCGCGATGCGCCGCTCGGCAGCCTGCTCGGGGTCGAGCGCGCGGACGTGCTCGGCGAGCGCGCGAGCCGCCGCGAGCGCTTCTTTCGACGCCGCGCGCGCGGATTCGCTCGCGGCTTTTTGCGCGCTTTTGTTCGCGTTCGCGTCGTCTTCGTCGTCGTCCGAGAGATCGTTTCCCGCCAACGCGTCCATCTCTGCTTTTTTGATGCGCTCCGCGTCCAGCCTCGCCTGGTCCAAGGGGTGAATCGGGCCGTACGACTCCTTCGGCGGAGGCGCCGTCGACGGCATCAACGCTTTGTTCGGCCAACTCTGTTTCCGGCCAAACGTTTCCTTCTCAGCCGCGTCGTCGGCGTCGCTCGCGTCGGACGCGTCGGAACCCGAAGACTCGTGTGTGCCGCCGTCTCGTTCGTCCTTTGGGCGCTCGCGTTTCAAAAGACGCGAGTGTTCCGAACCAGGCAACGCGATCCCCGCGCGCTCGGCTTTCAACTCGCGTCGCAGCGTCTCGCGTTTGCTCATCTTTTGGCCCATCCGGTCGCTCCCCTGCAGGAGCGTCAATGAGTCGTCGCTCACCAGCTTCGCCGCGTTCAGCCTGGCCACCACCCCGGCGCGCTGCTCGCGCTTACGCTTATCCTCCTCCACCTTGGCGAGTTTCCGCTTCTGCGACTTGGAGAGCTTCGTAACCACGGGCGACGCGTTGCCGCGCCGAGGACCGTGCTTCGCCCCGCCGCCGCCGCCCGGCTTTTGTTTCTTCTTCGCGCTCGTCAACATCGCGTCGCCGCCCGCCACGCCGAGCGACGCGGCGAGCTCCGGGGACAGGAGCTGGGGGGGCTCCTCATCCGCCATCGCGCCGGTGGGGGGCACCGCGACCACGCCTTCGCCTCCGTGCCCTCCGCAGTGGAGCGTCGGCGAGGCCGAGAGAAGCACGATTTCGCCACGACACGGACCGAAACTTGTACCTCTCAAACCCGCCGCTCGCCGCCGACGGCGTTCACTCCGCGACGCACGAGCGACATGGAGTTGCCTTCGCTTCGTGAGGTGGTGGACAGCGCCATGGGCGAGAACTGGAAGGCGGTGGTGGTGGCGTTCGTGGTGGCGTACGCGGTCGCCGCGGTGTTCGTGTTCCGGTACCCCTCCCCCTTCGCCGCGCGCGTCGGCGGGAGCACGAAGTGGTCCAAGCGCAAGGCGCGGGAGGCGACCGAGGAGGAGGAATCGTTTCCCGAGCCGATGGCGAAGGGCGACTTGACCGTGGAGGAGCTGAAGCGGTACGACGGCTCGAACACGGCCTTGCCCGTGCTCCTCGCGGCCAAAGGCATCATCTACGACGTCACCAAGGGGCGCGATTTCTACGGCAAGGGCGGGCCGTACAACGGCTTCGCCGGCATCGATTGTTCGCGCGCGCTCGCCAAGGTTTCGCTCGACGCGAAAGATCTGAACGACGACGTGTCCGACCTGTACGCCGCCGAGCGCGACGTGCTCAACGACTGGTGCCGCAAGTTCGACGACAAGTACCCGGTGGTGGGCAAGGTGCTGGGGGGTGCGTTCGATAAGTCGTGAGACGCGGGGGGATGGGTCGGGGGACCGACGACGTCGATCCCCCAACCCCGGACCTCGTGTCATTAGATAACTTTGGAAAATCGAACGCTTTTTTTCGCAAAGCGCGTCAACACGGCACAATCCGACGCGCTCGAGTCCATGGGTTCCTCCGAGACCCGGCGCCCCCTCCCCGGGGGTTTCGGGCAATGGGTCGCCGCGATGGGGTATGTCATCGGCGCGGTCGCGTTGCTGAAGGCGGCGAAGGGGGTCGAATGGCGCCCCGCGAGGCGCCGACGCGAAGACGTCTCGAAGCGATCCGGCGAAAAAGCGCATCACGCAGCACCGCCCGCGGGACCCACCTCGCTGCCGGCCGCCGCGAGACCGTCATCCTCGAAACCCGCGGCGGAAAAAGAGCCCGACGAGCTTCCTTTCCCCGAGCCCATGCCTAAGGGCGACTTGACACAGTCGGCGCTGCGACGATACGACGGCTCGAACGCCTCTTTGCCCATCCTGCTCGCCGCGAAGGGTGTGGTTTACGACGTGACTCGCGGGCGCGACTTTTACGGCGCCGGCGGCGCGTACAACCTGTTCACCGGGCGTGACTGCTCCCGCGCGCTCGCGAAGATGAGCCTCGACCCCAAGGACGTCACGGAGGACGTCTCCGACCTGACCGCGGACGAGCGCAAGGTGCTGGACGACTGGGTGGTGAAGTTCGAGGCCAAGTATCCGGTCGTCGGGCGAGTCGAATTTTAGCGTTGTTTGGTTTTATTTTCCGTGTGTGTTTCTTTCGAAAGCGAATTCAAAGGCACGGACCGGTGTGGTTTGACCGGTGATACCGATCAAGCCTCGCTTTCTTGTCCAAAGTTCTCAACACCCAACGAAAACGCCGGCCAGGCTGTCCTCCGCACACTCGGCCGGCGCGCCGACGCGCCCGGGGCTGAGGGGACCACCGGCGCGACCGACGCGATGTCCGTGTGGTCTTCGCGATCGCGAGGCGCGTGCCTCGCGTTGGCCCTGACCCTCGCGGTGGCGTCGTGCCTGCCCTCGCGCGCGGCGGGCTACGCATTCAGAGTGGATGCGCGCGACGAGGAGCAAGTCGCCCTGGGTCGGGTGGAGTACCCCGAGCCCGTGGTGTTGGGCCCGATCAACGGCAGCGAGCGCAAGGCCGTGGTGATCCTTCTGCACGGGCTGGGCGGCGCGGCGAAGGGCATGGAGAATATCTTCGAGGACTCCCCCTTCGACAACGTGCAGTGGATCTTCCCGGTCGCGCCGACGCGGCCCGTGACTCTGAACTACGGCCAGCCGGAGCCGGCGTGGTACGACATGAGAAATCTCGACCCGGCGACGATGTGGGACGATCGCGACAACATCTTAGCGTCCGCCGAGTACATAAGGGACATCGTGTATCGGCTCGTGCGCGAGGGCGTGCCCCCCAAGCGCATCGTCTTAGGGGGCTTCTCGCAGGGCGGAGCGGTGGCGTTGACGTGCGCCGTGCACGCGCTGGACGGCGTCGCCATCGGCGGCGTCGTCGCTCTGTCGACGTACTTACCGATGCACGACGAGTACCTGAGCGGGGCCTTGCGCGTGTCTTCCACGGCGAAGGACATATCGTTCTTCCTCGCGCACGGCGACGCCGATCCCGTGCTGGACGTGAGTCTGGGCAAAACCACGGAGGCGACGCTGTGGACCCTGGGCGCGAGGAAGCTGCAGTTCCACCTCATGCCCGGTTTGGGGCACGACCGCAACGACGCCGAGACGGCGCTCGTGAAGCAGTTCATAGAGTGGCTCATCGTGGACACGTTTTGATGACACACGCGTGTCGCGGTGACGGAGTGTTTAGAGACACCCCTCGTACCTTTTTTCACGGGCGCGCTCGAAACGCGAGCAAAGGGAGCGCCGACGTTGTAATACCAAATCGAAGATGTTCTGCCAGAAGGAAGCACCGCGATGTGCGGTCCCGGCGTTCATTGATTCCACGAGCATGAACGCGTGCGCCGGTACTCTGCGAGCCGTCACGCGTCTGCGCACGTCCGGGGTATTCTCTCGCCGCACGCACATCGCGACCCGCCCCGCGCATACATCCCGTCGCGCCCTCGGCGCCGGTGTCATCTTCACCGTCCTCGCGAGCTCCTCCCGCGCCATGGCGAGCGCCGCGTCCGCGTCCGCGTTCCAGGGCTACCCCGCGCCGATCGTCGTGCCCCCGCCCGAGGGGGGCGCCACGAAGGCCGTCTGCATCTTCCTGCATGGCCTGGGCGATACCGGGCACGGCTGGGCCGACGTCGCGTCCCAGATGCCCGTCGAGGGCGTGCGGTGGGTGTTTCCGACCGCGCCCACCATCCCCGTCACCCTCAACGGGGGCATGCGGATGACGGGCTGGTACGACATCAAAGACCTGTCCATCGAGGGGAACGTGGACGACCGCGAGCGCACGCTGGAGTCCGCGGCGTACGTCTCCGCGCTCATCGACGACGCCATCGCGGAGGGCATCCCGAGCGACAAGATCCTTCTCGGCGGGTTCTCGCAAGGAGGCGTCATCGCGTTGACGGCGGCGTTGCGATCGCCGAAGAAACTCGCCGGAGTCGCCGCGCTCAGCACGTATCTGGCGCTTCGCGACGACTACCCCGCGGCGCTGAGCGCGCACGCCAAGTCGACGCCGGTGTTCCTGGCGCACGGCACCGCGGACATGGTGCTGCGGTACGAGTACGGCCAGATGACCGCCGCGCGCCTGGAGGAGCTCGGGTTCGAAGACGTCGACTTCCAGACCTACAACGGGATGGCGCACTCGGCGTGCCAGGAGGAACTCCAGCACCTCGCGACGTTCATCGTCAAGAACCTGTCTTGATTGCGAACGTCTCATCATATGTAATACACAGGGGGTTCGGTTCGCGAAGAAAAAACGCTTTTGTATGTATCTGTAGCCTACATGATCACGCAACGCGCTTTGCTTTTGGTCACTGTAACACCACGTACGCGACGTTTCCCTCCTTGCGGATGCGCGCGATGGAAGACATCGTCTCCTTGAGCTCCTTCTTGTCATCCTCCGAGCTCAGCAGACCCTTCTTGCGCAGGTGCTTCGTCACGTCCTTCGTCGTAACCTTGCCGCCCTTGCGCAAAAGCTCGCGCAGGGCCGCCTCGATGGGGCGCGCGCCGGAAACCGCCGCCGCGACAGACGCGGGCTCCGCCTTCGCCGGCGCGGAAGGACCCGCGCCCGCGCCGCGCGCCGATTTGGCGACGCGCGCCGCGGGGGAGACCCGCGCGCCCGTGGCGACGTCCTCGTCCGACCGCGAGCGCTTCACGCCGGTGGTCTGCGCGCCCTGCTGCGCCATCGGGGTGGCCCTCTGGGTCGCCGCATCGGAAGGGGAAGGCTCGCTCGCCGTCGCCGCCTGCATCGCCTGCATCTTGTCGCGGCGCTGCAGCAAAAACGGATGCAGCTCCTCCTGGTCCGGATCCACAAACTCGTCGTCGTCGTCGCTGTCGTCGCTGATCCCGCCGCCCTCCTCGTCCTCCTGCTTGCCGAGCAGACGACGCACGTTCTTGCCCGTCTCGTCCAGCGCGTTGCCCTCGCCGTCGGCGCCCTCGTCGTCCGAGTCCCCGAACGCCATGCCCGCCGGCGGCGGCGGCGGAGGCGGCTCCTCCAGCTCAAGCTCATCCGCCTCGCCCGCGCCCTCGTCGTCGGACGCGCCGCCGTCGTGCTCCCAGTCGTCTCCCTCCGCCTTGGTCATGCCCCGCGCGCCTGGCGCAGCCTCATCCACGGCGTCGCCGCCCATCGCGGCGGCGTCCAGCCTGTCCTCGCGCTTCACGGCGGCGCGAGCCGCCTTGGCGCGCCGCCGCCGCGCCGCCTCCACGGGATCGTCGTCGTACGCGTCGTCGTCGTCGTCGTCGTAATCCGCGCGGCGCGGGTCGTTCTCCTCCGAGTCACTCAGCGCGTCGTTCGCGAGCGCGAGATCCGCGTTCGCCGCGCCTTCCCGTTTCATGCGCTCCATGAACGCCGTGGTGGCGGTCTGGTTGTGCGCGCGGCGCTCGAGCGCCTCCTCCGCCTCCTCCAAAGTCAGCACCCGCCGCGGCGCGTCGGGGCGGAAGTTGTACCAGCCCTCCGTCGGTATCGCGCACACGTCCGTGGTGTTGGCCTGCATCATGAGCAGGTAGAAGTTACCCAGCGCGCCCGCCTCGCGCGCGCCGGAGAACATCGCCTTCTGCTTGCCCCCGGCCACCAAACGCAGCGCGCCGTGCGCGCCCGCCAGCTCGGGCTCGCCGCGCGTCATCTGCCAGTCCACCGCAGCCGCGCGCCCGGCTTTGAACTTGGGGGGCTTGGTGCCCAGGAACCGCCCCACCACGTACTTGCGCACGGGCGCGAACGCGCGGACCGCGTACGCCTTCGTCAGCACAACCTCCACCTTCGCGTCCGGCGCGAGCGGCGCGGCGTCCGGCTCGAGCGGGCGGCCGCCCGCGGCGTCGCAGACGGCGAGTTCGAATCCGGCGTACGCGTCTTTGAGCATGGCCGCGACATCCTTCCTCGCCTCCAGGATCGCCGCGCACACCGCCTCGGGGGTCGCGGGGGGGGGCACGGAGACGGTGGCGTGCGCCACCTCGCCGCCGAACTTGAAGTGCACCGCCACGGGCGCGGGGACCACGGCGCCGGTCATCGTCGGCTCCGTCGCGCGAAACGAAGTGAGAGTTTAGGGCAGACGGGGGTTTTTTCAGTCGCGTGGCGCACTGAGGCGAGAGTGATGAGGGTGCGTTTCCGTGCGCGAGAAACTCCGCCGCGTCCGTCGTCGCGGCGCCTTCGCGGTCAGAGGGAGAGACCGAGACGACAAGAGACACGTCTCGATTTTCGATGCGCGCGTGTCTTATGCTGCACTACACACGCTTCGTCGCCCGCCCTCTAGCTAGCGGTCGAAATCAATCAACCGAGCGCGCGCGCGCCGTCTCTCCGCGAAAAAAAAACGACTCCCTCGTCTCATTCGTCATTCGCGCGGAGACGCTCTTTGTCTTCTTCGGCGCGCGAAAAAAACGAAACGCGCGCGCGCGCACACCACCACCACATACGTCAAAGTTTCCCACGCACGGTTTCTTCTCAACACACTTAGAAGGTGGAGCCGATGTGCATGATGTTGGTGGCCATGTTGCAGCCGAAGGGGTCGGTGACGTGATCCTTGAGCGCCGCCACCGGGCCGGTGCGGTACACGATCGCCTGCACGACGATGCCGACGAACGCGATCATCGCGAGGCGCCCGTTCTTAATCTCCTTCAGCGCCATGGCGTCGTTGTTCATGCCCATGGGGTCCCAGGGGAAGGACTCGTTCACGCCGGACTTGCCGGTGGCGAGCCAGCCGCGGATGCGCCTGAGCTCGAGGATGCCCATCACGGGGAACTGCACGGCGAGAAGCGCGGGGATGGGGAAGTCGTAGTCGGCCGCGCCAGCCTCGTACCAGGGGCCGCCGATGCCGAGCACCTCCGTCGCGGTGATGCCCGCGACGGCCATCATCGCCCAGCGCGCGTTCATGAGCTCAGCCTCCTGGTAGTACTTCAGGCGCGCGGGGTCGGCGCCGAGGCCGAGGGGGTCGAACCCGAAGTCGCCGGGGAGCGTGCCGTCGAGGTGCGCGGGCGCGACGGTCGAGTCGCGGAGCCTGACGTGGCGAAGCGCGCGGGCGAGAGTCGAGAGAGAGGTCCGGTGGTGAGTCGAGACGTTCGTCGAGGCGTTCGTGGAGAGGCGAGAGGTCAAGCCGCCGCCGCGCGCGCTACAAATATCCGGGCGCGCGATCGCGTTTTTCTCCGCGACATGGATGTTTTCCCGCATCGCGACGCGACGGCATCGCCGGCGCACGCGCGCGCGCGGCGACGCGAGGACGCCGCGCCGACGGCGCCGACGGCATCGCGTGTCCGGTACGTGGGGGGATCGCTCGTGTCGCGGGATGGCCCGGAAACCGCGGGGTTTAGACGCACCAGAGCTCACGGTTCGCGGCCTGGACCTTGAGGGAGGCACGGGAGGAGACGGTGGCACGGGCGGGCGCGGCGAACGCCGCCTTGGAGCCGGCGAAGTTCGCCTTGGCGCCGCGCACGGCGCGCACCGCGGTGACGGAGGAGGTGGTGAGGGCAGCCATCTTCGCAAGTAAGTTGGAAGCGTGGGGTATGTGTGCGTGAATGGTTCCCGGGAGCCCGGACGCGCATCACTTACGGCTTCGCCATCGCGAACAAACAAAAGCTTCGCGTCGCGCGATCGAAACGGTTTCCCATTGGACGCGAGGGCGGACGCGGATTTTCCGCGACAGGGGCGGAATCGGCGAGTTTTTACTCGCGAACGAGAAAAGCGAAAAACTCCGAACGTGACTCGGCGCGCCTCTCCAGAAAAAAAAAAGAAAACGCGCCCAGCTGGCTGGTATCGGCCCCGATTCGGCTTCGACACGTCGCGCCTCATCTCGCACGCGGGGTTTTGGGGTTTTGGTCCCGCTTCGAGCGCACGCCGGCCATTCCATCCGCACCGGACGTCGACGATGTCCGCCTCTCTCTGCATGTCCATGGCCAGCCTCGCGGTGTCGGGCGCTGGCCGCGGTGTCACCGCCGCGCGCATGGGTCGCGCCGCGGCGAGCAAGGGCGCCGTCGCCGGAAGCAGCGCGTTCTTCCCCGCCAAGGCGTCCGCCAAGATGACGATGAAGTCGTCGCTCGCGGGTGCGTGCGCGCCCATCCCGCGGACGAACGCGAAACCCGGAACGCGCGGCGACAAGAGCTCCCGCGCGCGCGACCGCCACGCGCGAAGCGACCGCGTTTAGAGAACGCGCCGAGCCGCCGCGCGCCCGGTTCCAAACGTCGACCGCGCGTCGGACCCCGGCGCGCGGCCCGCGGGTGTCGGGAAAAAGCGTCGCGTCAAGCACCGTGGCTTTTTCCCTTCAGACCGGCTTTCTCGACGCGAATCTTATCCTTCATCCTTCATCCGCGCCTCGTGACTCACGACACGAAACACGCGTTCGTTGTGCTGACCTCTCGATCGTCCCATTACAACGCGTCCAACACGAAACAACAAAAAGCAGGTGTCGTCGTTCCCCGCGCCGTCGCCGCGCGCAAGCCCGTTGGCGGCCGCGGCGCGCTGGTGGTGGTGGCGGGCGGCCGCTCCATCGGGTGCACGCTGCAGGGCACGCGCCGCGCGCGCGCGCGCACGTCCGGGTTCCGCGCGCGCCTGGCGACCCCCGGCGGGCGCCGCACGCTCAAGCTCCGCCGCAAGAAGGGGCGCAAGTACCTCGCGCCGGCGGGCGCGCCCAACATGTGGAACAAGGCGAAGCGCAAGAACCTCAAGTGAGACGAGAGGATGGATGGCGAGAGGATTGTAGCGAACCTTGAGGGATTCTTTTGTGCATGAAGCATTTTAGCGCGCCCGCGTGGCGTCACAAGCGAAAAAGCACAGTCTCAAAAAGTCGAAAAAAAAAATTGGTCTCCTGTTCTCATTCATATCTGTTCCAGCTCTTCGTCGTCGTCGTCCGTGTCGTCCGCGTCGTCGTCCGCGTACCCGCGCCTGAGCTCGAGCACGCGCTCGGCAACCTCCTCCACCTCGTCGTCGTCCACGCCCCACGCGCGCAGAGCCGCTCTACCCGCCGCGCCGCGCGCCGCGCGATGCCACCCGTCTTTCGTGGCGGATAAGACCCTTCCAAACGCCGGCGACGACGCTAAACGCGCCGTCGCCCCTACGAACGAAGGACTCCCGCGGTTCGTTTCCCCGTTTTTTTTTTCCAAACTGAACACTCTCGGGAACGTCAGCGGGACAGGTAAAGGCGCCTCCGACACGAAACGCAGCCTCGGTGCGCGGTACCGCTCGAACGAGAGCGCCGCGTCGAGAGACGCTAAAGACGCGGCGGCGCTCGCGAAATTTTTGAAACCGTTTCGGGACTCGGCGACCAAAGACGCTTCAGGCGACCGTCGCGCGCCGCGCGTCGCGTACGCCTCCGCCAGAGGTTCGTCTTCCTCCTCGGCGTCGCTGTCGTCGTCGTGAACGCGCCTTCGAAGGCTACTCCTGTCCGAACGCACGCCGGGCGTGAGGCCCGCGAAGCGGCGCAGCGGCGCCCCCGCGGCGGCGCGCCGCGCCGCCGCCTCCGCGTCGGCGGCGGCGTTCTTTGCGCGTTCGTTTCCCGCCTCGCCCCTCCGCTCTTTGGAGTCCCCCCCGGGCTCGGGATCGATCACGAAGGACGCCGAGACGAACGGCCCCCCGGCGCGTGCGGAGAGGTGGCGCGCGACGTCGCGCATGTCTCGCGCGCCACCTGACAAACAGGTGGGGCCGTGCGCGCGCCAGGATGTGCCGGCGACGTCGGCGAAGGCGGCGGCGAGCGCGGAAGCGCGGAACCGATTTCGTCCCTCCGCCGCCGAGAACCCGGGGGGAAGCGCATCGGCCGCCCTCGAGCCCGCCGCCTGGTCCGCGCTGAGAGGCACGTACGCGTCACACAGAGGCGCGAGCGTCGCGGTCGCCAGCGCGTCGTTCAGCAGCGAGTACCGCGCCGCCTCGGCGTCGGCGGCGGCGCTCGAGGACGCCCGCCTCCCCTCCTCGTTAGACACCTTCGCCGGCCGCAGCGAAAAGAGCCACGCCGGCTGACGCGGGTACTCGTCCTTCAGCTCCTCCAGCGTCGCGTAGGCGAGCCCTCCGAACCCGCCGAGGTCCTCCGCGAACACCTGGAACCCCTGTAGTCGGTCGCACTCCTCCGCCCAGCGGCGCGCGACGTCCCTCAGGTCCTCGCGGCGGTCGTTTGTCTCGGCCCACGCGACGCCCTCGCCGAACCCGCCAAACGCGTCCACTTGGGACCACACCCCGTCCAACAGAAACGCGCTGCGCGAGTGGAAAGGAGCCTTGATGAAATCCGTCCACGACCGTGACTCGTGTTCGAGCATAGAGGAAGTTTCCGTGAGTAACGCGTTCGCCTCCTCTTCCCGTCTTTTACGCGCGTCGCGAGCCGCGCGTCGTTCCTCCGCCGTACGGACGCGTCGCGGTTTTTGGAGCTCTTGAGAGCTCCGCGCGCGTTCGTCCGCGTCCGCGCGTAAAACGTGGCTCTCCATGCGTTTACGCAGCGCCTCCATCGGGTCCCGAACCTCGCGCGCGTCCGACACAAAGTCGTCGGGCGCGTCGGAGTCGTCGGAGGGCGAAAAGTCATCCGCCGAGCGCGGATCGTCGCGACGTTCGTCGTCGTCGTCGTCCTCCTCCTCCTCCTCCTCCTCCTCCTCGTACGCCTCGAGCTGCCGCACGAAGCGGCTCTTGCCCTCCTTGGGCTGCTCTATGACCTTCGCGGAACCGTCCCAGGTGAGGATGGGCGGGAGCGGGCCGCCGTCGGTTCCTGACTCGTCGCCGTACAGGTACCCGGCGCTTGATGCGCCGCCCATCGCGCCGCGGCGCTCGAAGAAAACCATCCTCGGCGTGTACGTGGCCGCGCCGCCGCGCGTCTCGCCGACGCGGTACAGCACGGATGAGTCCAGGTCGCGGAACGCGCGGGAAGACGCGTCTGAGCTCTCTGCCAGGCCGATGGACTCATCCTGCGCGTTTTCGTTCGGTTCGGGGGAGGGAGGGAGGCGTGAGCGTTGTGGCGGTGATCGAGCGAGCGCCGGTGGCGAGATCTCGCGTGCCGACGGGAGTGAGACGAAGAGACGCGGTTCGACCGTCCGGAGGGTTCCCGCTCGCGTCGTACCTGGAAGTTCCAGAAGTGCGCGCCGGTCCAGTTGGCGTACCCGCCGAACTGGAGGGTGATGACCTCGCCGGGGCGCGCCATGACCCCCCTGTGAAGTGGCGCGTTTCGGGCGCGTTTCGGGGAAAAACCCGAAAGCACCTTCTCGTCTCGTTTTTCGCACTCGAAGCGTCGAATTCGGCCATTGGATCTCGCGCGGGCGCGATGAGCTCCGCGGGGGGTGCCATCGAGGGCGCGGGCGACGCCCCCGACGGCGGCGGCGGGGGAAGCATCCACCCCGCGGACACGCACCCGGACGATGACGGCGACGACGTCGAGCCGCTCGGGGAGTCCCCCCGCGCGGCGGACCGCGCGCTGGTGGGCGGCGAAGGCGGGGATTTCGTGGCGCAGACCCTGTCCACCGCCGAGGACGTGGGCGAGGCCATCCGGCGCGTGCAGCAGGTGGGCGGGATGGCGGACAGCGCGGACGCGGAGCCTTTGCTCGGGCTCCTCGGCCAGCTCGGCATGACCCGCGCGGAGGTGTACCGCTCCGTGCTGGACGACGCCACGGAATCGCTGCTCGCGCGCGTGAAGAGCGGATCGATGAAGCAGGGCGCGCTCCTGTCTCTGCTGGACGCGTCCTTCCGCTACGTCGCCATCGAGGAGCTGCGCGCGATTCCCCTCGCGGCGCTCGAGCGCCTCAACCCCGTGCCCAGCTCGTACTTGAAGAACATCAGCAGGGACATCGAGCTGTTCCGCCGGCTGCCCGTCGAGGTGCAGAGGCAGTGCTGGGAACTGCGGCCGACGTTGTTGCGGCGGCACGCCGCGCCCGTCGCGGCGGCGTTCGCCGACGAGATCGCGACGGTCGTCAGGAACCTCGAGTGCGACATCAATCTCGCGCCGCTCAACCGGCTGGAGGACTGGTCCGTGTACGCGCCGGGCACAGAGCCGCCCGAGTCGAACTCAACGGCGGCGGCACCGATCGCGCCCGGCTTGCCGCGCAAATCGCTTCGCGCGGCGAGCGCCTCTGTGCAGCGCCTGCGCAAAATCGTCGGCTCCAGCAAGGCGCTGTACTTGAACGTCATAGGCGTCGTGCGCGCGCACTACGCCGAGCACGACGACCCGTCGATGTGCGCGCTGCGGTCGCAGCTGCTGATGGCGTGCCACGACAACGAGCTCACTGATTTGTGTAACTCGGACAAATGCTACAAGCTGGCTTGGCTGGCGGACGCGTGCGTGCGCGACAGGTGCCTGGACGGGCGGCGCTGCGCCGAGATGTGCGCCATCGTCAAACAGCTGGACTTCGACTCAAGAGCGGGCGAGCGCGAGGCGACCAAGGCGCGCGAGAAGGAGCTTAGACGGGCGAAGAAGGAGATGAGCAAGACCGCGCCGAAAACCGCGACGAGGAGCAAAGGTTTGCCCGCGCTGAAGGTGACCTTCGGGTTGAAGAAGAAACCCGCCGACGCGGCTGCCGCCGAGGAGGCGCCGGCGGCGGTTTCGGACCCGGCGACGCTTCCGGACGCCGCGGAAAGGCCCACACCTCACGCGCCTCACGCTTTGCGACGCACCGAGAGCGACGACGCGGTGGCGAGCGAAGGCGCTCCGGCGTTTGGCGAGGATTCCGACGCGCCCGCGGGTTCGATCAGCCGCGCGGAGGCTGGTTTCTCGGCGGGCGCGAGCGAGAATCGCAACCCTCTGGCGGGGGTCAGCATGATCCTGCGTGACCCGCCCGTGTTACACCTGCTGTTACACGAGACGTGCCGCACGCTCGAGGAGACGGTGAAAGCAGAGCTCGTGCCGAAAAAAGAGAAGCGGCTGAAGGACGTCACGGAGTTGCTCGCCGTCGCGCTCGGCGCGCGCAAGACGACGCGCGACCCTCGGCCGTGCCTGCCCTCGGCGCCCGCCGAGGCGATGTCCGAGTTTTACCCCATCCTGGGCGAGCTGATCCTCGAGGCTTCGCTGCGCGAGGCGCGGGGCGACCTCGTGGAGGAGGAGGAGGAGATGGGGACGGACGGTGATGACCGAGACGTCGTCATGCGCGCGGAGGACGGAGACGACTCGGCGGAGGATGGCGAGATCGGCGTTTCGGTTTCACTGAAAAACGTCGACGAAGGAAGCGAGCGCATAGAGACGCTCGCGCGGCTGATGCGCTCGAGCGACGTGATCCGCAAAGTCGCGCTGACGCACGCGCTGCGCCGCCTGCGCGCCTCCGACGCGCGCGGCGCGAGGCCCATCCTGGCGGCGGCGGCGGCGGGGGGCGTGCCCGACCCGGCGGACGAAGCGCCCTTCGCCGTGACCCTCGCGCGGCGTCTCGCGTCTCTGTACGGCGGCTCGCGTTTGACGGGCGTCGCGGGAGAAGCTCTTAACCCTAAACGCCCGGCGAGTCTCTCGTCTCAACTCGCGTCGCGGAAGAGCGCGTCGAGCCTGATGCGCGCCGCGAACGAATCAAACGCCGCGGCGCGTCCGCCTCCTCCGGCGGATGATTCGAAAACGCCCATCGCGGTCTCCGCCTCCGTTCGGAACGCGTTCCAAATGAACCCGAACGGCGTTTTCTGGCGCGTCGCCGTGGAGGGCGTGTTGTTGCCGATGTGCGTCGCGGGCGTCGAGGCGCACGAAGAGACGCTGCGTCTGATCCTCGCCGCCGCGCCGGCGCTTTCCGCTAAAAAACTCGCCGGCGTCGTCGAGCGCACGCTTTCGACGACGCGCAAGTCGCGCAAAAAAAACGCACACAAGAAGCGGGAGAAGAAGCCTCCCGGGTACGAGCACGAGCCCCCGACCGGCGCGAGGGGCGTCGTCGGTGGTCTGCGGGGCAGTTCTTCACGAGACAGAGACAGCTCGTTCGGGAACAGGCTGAGCCTTCCCCGTTTGGGATCGGCGACGTTCGGATCGGCCGCGGCGGAAAGAAAAGAGTCGACGAGCGTCTCGGCGTTTGTCGGCGTCTCGGGCGCCGCGTCTGCGGCGAAGAGCGCGGGCTTCGTCTCGGACGCGGGCGCGGACACGGACGGCGTCGGGAGCGGTCGGGACTCGGGGAATCACGGAATTACGGACGGCGTGCGCGCGACGTACCAGCTGCTGGCGCAGAGAGAGGCTGCGCGGCTCACCCCCGAAACCGCGCCGAGGCTGCACGAGTACCTCGCGCGGCGCGAGAAGAAGGATGGCCGCCGCGAAAATCGCGCGTCGAGTAAAGCGGATGGCGGCGCGGATGGAGACGAGCGGGAGCCCAGCGGGGACTTCAGGACGTTCTCGCCGGCGCTCACGGGGTAGTTTTGAAACGACGAAAGTAGTAACGTAAGAGATTCGGCTCACTCCTGCGTTGTGTGGGCTCTCTTCCTTCGCGACGACGAGACGAGCGCGGCGCGCAGCGCGGAGAAATTTCGGCTCGCCCTCGGGACAGTCACGTCGCACGTGCTTTCCACGCGGCTTCGGCGAGCCGCGCGCCGAAGCGATGTTTGCTCGCGTTTCCACGACGATGTCATCCGGACCCCACGCCTGCGCCTCGCCACTGGGAGGCGCGCGTGGGTGCACGCACGCCGGGACTGCGCGCCGGCGGTGGCCGCGTCGCGCCTGGGACGCCATGGCGGGTAAGTCCGCGGCGGCGGCGAAGGGTCGGGCGAAGCTCGAGGCATTCAAAGCCGCGCGCGCGAAGAAAGCCAAGGAGGAGACGGTGCCCATCGACGAGCCGAAGCCGAGGCCCGCGGCTGTCGCGGAGTCGGCACCCGCGGTGGTCGCGCCGCCGACGAAACCGGACGCCGACGCACGCGTCGCCGTGCCGACTCGGGACGTTCCGGCGACGCCTTCGGTCCAGGACCCGCCGCCGCCCGCGCCGGAGACGTCGCGTCCCGAGGAATCGTCCGTCCCGAGGGGCCACCCTTTGGACGCGAACGCGAGCGCGAAGTCGCTTTCGTCCGCGTACGCCGCGCTGTCGGACGAGTACCTCCCCACGACGCGAGCCGCGGAGACACAAGTCTCCGCGCCTCGTTCCGCCGAAAGGCTCCGCGAAGCGCCCGGGCCGCTCGCGTCGGACGCGGAAACCCCCGGGGAGTCATTGGCGCGCGCGACAAAAAAAAACGCGACGTCCGAACCGACGACGGTCCAACCAGGCTCCGCGCTTTTTCGCGTCGCGGACGATGACCTCGAGCCGCCTCCGTTCGCGTCCCCGTTCAAACCCCGACCGCCGCCTTCCTCGGAGCCTTTCGCGCCCGCGATCAAGAGCTCGGCGGAGCTTTTCCGTTCTGAACGGTTCCTAAAGTCGCCGGGCTCCGGGAACTCCGAGCGCGACGCGGGCGTCGTCGCGTCGTCTTCGCGACGCGCGGAACGAGAGGAAACGAATGTAGACGATCGTTTCCTTTCCGGGAACTTTCCGGGGCCCTCCTGGAGGACGGAGGACGAGGCTCGCGCGAAGCTCGCGATTGAAGTTTCCGAGGTCGAGGCGCTGCAAAACGTCATCGACGACATGACGCGCGAGCGCGTGGCGTTTCAGCGCGGGCTCGACAAGCAGCAGGAGCTCATGCAGAGCCTGGCGGAGGAGAACGAGGCGTTCGCGACGGAACGCAACGCGCGCGCCGACGAGATTGCGCGCTTGAGGGACGCGAATGCTCGCGCGACAGTGGCGATTCGCGCGCGGGACGACGCGCTGGCTTTAGCGGTGGAGGAAAGAGACGTCGCGCAGGCGGCGGCGCTGGACGCGCACGAGCGCGCGGCGCGGTCGGCGATGGAGACGGTGGAGCTGGAGGAGAAGCTGCGCGCCGCGCGCAGCGAGGCGCTCAAGCTCCGCGGCGAGATGGAGCGGGAGATGACCGACCGCGAGCGGCGGGACCGCGCGGCGCGCGCGGCGACCGCGGACAGAGACGAGATGGCGACCGCCATCGAGGGCTTCCGCCGCGAACGCGAGTTCCTCAGGGCGAAGCTGCGCGACGCCGCGGCGAGGGAGGAGAGGGAAATGGAGAGGGACCTCGCGCGGCGCGGGCCCTCGGCGGAGCGCGGCGGCGGCGGCGGCGACAACGACTCGGACGACGAGAACGAGGGTTCCGCGCCGAAGAACACGCCGGCGAGGCTGATGGATCCCCGCGCGCGCGCCGCGCGCCTCGCCGCGGACTTGGAGGATGCGCGGGGCGGCGGATCCGAAGGCGAGGGCGAAGGTGGAACTCCCGGCGCCGGGGAGAGGGCACCTTCTGGATTTTTCCACTTCATGAGCCGGTCCATGAACGGCGCGCACGTGCTTGGCGGTGTTCCCGTCGGCGACGTGGGCGAGGACCAGCTCCGGCTGGTGGACTCGATCCACGAGTTACTCTCGGAGGTGGAGCGCGAGCGCGCGAGGGCGAAACGCGCGCTGGAGACGTGTGGGGAGAAAGTGCGGAGCCTGGAGGCGACCAACGCGGCGCTCGAGCGTCGGCTGGCGGGCAAACGCGAGATGGAAGGGGAGAGCCTCCTCGTCGCGCGAGAGCGAGCGTCGGGTTCGCGAGGCGCCGTCTCGAACGGCGGAGACGAAGGTCTGGACGCCGCCGCCGCCGCCGCCGACGACGAAGGTTCCGACGCCTCTTCGCGCGACGAGGACGCGTGGAGCGACGACGACGACGGCTCGACGCCGAGCCGGAGACGCGGATTCTTCGCCTCGCTCAATCCGTTCGCGAGGCGGTGACGCGCCATCTCGCGCGTCTTCGAACGGCGAGCGCGGCGCGTATCTAGATAACGACGAGCGTTCGTCACGAGCAAAACGGCTTTAGGCGCGTAGGAAACGTGTGGTCTATTACCGTACGCGAAGGAGAACCGGAACGACGCGTCTTTTGTATCACCGCCCCTCACCGGACGCCGCCGGGCTCTTCACAGCCACTGCGGGGACCCGACGTTCTCGAAGACGCCAATCTCCCCCGAGTACCCCGCGGTGACGATAATCTGGCCGATGGCCATGCCCGCCGCGAACGCGCGCTCGCCCTCCGCCTTCGCCTTCGCCGCCTCGTCCCGGGAGACTTCGTCGCCTCTCTGCCGACGCCCGGGAGACTCGCGCGTCTCGAGCGCCGTCTCGGCGTCTCCGCGCTTCGCGACGCTCGAATCGACGCCGCGCGCGCGCGATTGAATCGCGGCGGCGGCGGAAGTACCCTCGGTTTCGGTTTCATCTCGGGGTCGCGATCGCTCGCCGGTTTCGAAACCGCCGCCCGGAGAAACACCGGGGCTCCGCGGCCCGCCGCGGAACAGCGCGGCGGCGGCGCGCGATGTCTGAATCTCGCTCTCCGCTGCGGCTTTAGCCTTGGCCACCGCGGCGGCGGTTTCGCCCGTGCGCGCGTCGCGCACGCCCCGCGGCGCGAAGAGCGCGGCGGTGGTGATGTCGCTCCTTTCCTTTTCGTTCGCGCGGAAGCTCTCGTACGAGCTGTGCTTGTCCCGCCTGTACCCGGTGTAGATGGGGTTGATCGAGGGCACGAACGAGTTCACCGTGCTCCACACGTACACGTTCTCATCCTCCGAGCCGCACACGATGAACTCGGCGCCGGGCGAGAACGACGCTCTTATTTGCGAGTTGTTGTTCTTGTGGCCTTTGTATTTGCACGCCAAAGCGTAGCCGTCGTACACGCGCACGCGGCTGTCGTTGGAGGTGACTAACAGCTTGCGATCGTCCCCGGGCATGAACGCCAACCCAGTGATCTTCTTACCGCTGTTCTTCGACCCGCCGCGGCTGTGCCTCACCTCGAGGTGCGTGAGGTACTCGAACCGCACGCCGTCCATGGCGTAGAAGTGGCACTTGCCCTTGTACGACCCCGCCGTGCACACCGAGCCGTCCGAGTTGAAGGCGGCGGCGGTGACCATCTCGCCGATGTCCACCCAGTCCGCCACGCGGTGGTCGGGGATGCTCCACAGCCGGAGCTTGCCGTCCAGCGAGCCGCTCAGGAAGTACTTGTCGTTCAGGGGGTGGAAGTCGATGGCGGTCACGAAGTCTTGGTGCGAAAAAATGCGCAAGCACTCGTCCATCGCCGCGTACCACAAACGAACCGTCTTGTCCATCGACGAAGACAGCAACCAGTCCGTGTGCGACCAGCACAGATCTAAAACGTCACCCCGGTGCCCTCGGTACTCGCGCCGAGGAGTGTCTTTGAACACGGACTCGCCGCGGATGGACATGCGGTTCTTGCTCGCGGTTTTTTGAACGACCGAATTGTCGTCGGACGAAGCGACGTCGTCGGAGGAAGCTTCCTCCAGGTCGAGTTCCCAGACGCGCACGACGCGGTCTTGCCCCGCGGTGGCGAGGAACCGACCTGATTCATTGAACTTCATCGTCCAGATGGCATCCTCGTGCGCGTTTAGCGTCTGCACGCGTCGAAGCTCCGTGAACTCCTTGTACACCTTGCGGTTCACGCTCACGCGAACCGACGCGGGCGTTTCGTTCGGAGGCGTTTGTGACTCCGCGCGCGGGCTCATCGTTCGGCTCGGGGAGTCGCTTTTCGCGTTCGGCGACGGTACGGTGGACGGCGACGGCACGCCTTTTTCGGGCTCGTGTTTAAGGCGGCTCGCGTATTTAGACGCCTCCGCGAGCCGCTTGGTCATCCAACGGCGCGGGTTCCGCCCGAACGGTTTCTTGCCGGGCTCGCCATCCGGTTTCGCGACGTCCCGCGAACCGTCCCCGTCCCCGCCCTCTTCGCGCGCGTCCCCGGCGTCCCCGCGGTGACGCATTTCCCGCAAACTGACCTCGCGCATTAAAGGCGAGAGCCCGAGGGTGTCCTCGAGCTCCTTCACGGGGACGTCCTTCCCGGACCGAACGTCGCGCACGACGGCGGCGTTTTTTTCGTCGTCCAAAGTCTCGTCGGCGCCGCCGATCATCGCATCCGCCGCCGCCTCGTCCACGATGTACTCGCGCCCCGTGTCCAGGTCCTTCAGGCGGAACGCCGTGCTCGGAATCTCAGGGGACGCGGGGACGTTTGGGACGTCGGGAGTCGTCGGCGTTTTCGGTCCCCCCGGGGACGCCGACGGGGACGCCGGCGGCGTCTCTCGCCGCGCGTCCATCGGAGACGTCCCCGGTTCCAAATCCGACGTTCCCGGGGTGGCATCCCGCGCGTCGTCCTCGTCCGCCTCCATCGCGGGTTTCGTGGCGACGATCTGCGAGACATCCAGCGAGCCGCTCGACGCGAGCGTGGGGGAGGCGTTCGCGTCCGTCCCGGCGACGCCCTCCGCCTCGTCCCGCGTCGAAGGAGCTCCCGTCGGATTCTTCTCGCTCAACGTGCGAGTCAGCCACGACGGTCCGGGGAGCTCGGCCGGTCCGTCTCCCTCGGGGTCGAAGAACTCGTCGTCCGAAGACATCTCCGAGAGCTCACCGTCGTGCACATCGTCGCGCGACATCTTCGTCAGAGTCCCTCGAACGCTCGCCGGGAGCCTTCCCCCCCCGCGCTTCGCGTGCGGATCTCGTCTGCAGACACCTCCGTGTACGAAAGGCGCCAGACAGGCCTTTTCTAACCGTCTCACGAAGTGGCAACCAGATCGCGCGGCGTTCCCCGGGAAGGCGGCGACGCGACCGCTCCGTTCGATGCGCCCGGTATCCGTCGAACGCGCCTCGCGTCGCGATCCGCGAACGAGCTGGGAGACGCAGCGCTCGCGGGTTTGTCGTGCGCGTATCGCCAAGGGTGGGTGAGCAATGAATAACGCGAGTCGCGTTATGTTTTTGTGCACCCGCGCGCGTTCGTCGTTCGATACACACTCGGCTTGACCGTTTGCCGTCCAAGTCTCGCGCGAAAAAGCCCACGAGCGGCACTTCCGCGCGCGCGCGGTACCGGTGCGGGCGTGGCCTTCCGCCGACGCGTCCGACCACGCGCGCGGTTCCCTCAGGCCCCTCCTCGGTCCGCGCCTCGCCCCCGGTGGCGTGTCCGACCGCGCCTCGCGCGTAGCAGGACCCCCGGAGGGTGCCCGGAATCTCAGATTCTCGCCTCGGCTTCCACGCTTCGTCGGTTCGAATCGGTCGTTTAGTCATGGCGAACTACCACTACATGTCGCTGCACCAGGCGTGGGTGACGAACCAGAAGCTGGTGAACATCTACGGTGTCATCACGCGCGTGGACATTCCCCGGCCGTGCTCCGGGACGGACTACAAGCAAAGAGTCTGGGTCACGGACCAGAGCGCTCGCGACATCAGCTTCGGGGGAGGCGCCGACGACGACGAGGCCGGCGGCGGCGCCGCCGCGAAGGACGTGATGATAATGTTCTTCGGCGACCGCGACGCTTTGCTGACGAACGCGCGCGAAGGCGACATCGTGCGCATTCACAGGCTGGAGAAGAGGGAGTGGCAGCGCCGTCCGCAATTCGTGGCGAAGATCGGCGTCATCCGCTCGGGCGCCGCGGCGGGGGGGGTCGCGCGGTGTCACTTTTGCCTGTTCCGCGGCTTGCCGAGCGCGGAGGGCGATGTTCTGCCGGAGGAGCCCTTCCAGACTTCTTCGCAGAAGTACACGTTCAACGTCACCGACCGCGCCAACGTCAAGCGCCTCCGAGAGCTCGTTGGAAGCGGCTCCTTCCGCGACGCCGCGCTCGATAACCCGTTCACGGTTCCCATCTCGTCCATCACGCATTTAGATCCGAAAAAGACGCACCACGCCGATCAGTACGACCTGCACTGCAAAGTGTTGGAGGTGATCACGAACCCGGAGACGGGAAGAACGACTTTGGTGGTGTGGGACGGCTCGGACTCCAGGCCGTTCCCGCCGGGGGTCACGAACCTAGGTCCTTCCGGTGGAGGGCTGGAGTCGCAAACTTCCGTAAACGAAAAAGACGTCTCGCCCTTCGGCGGCGCAGGCGAGTACCCCGCGTTTTTCTTCGCGCCGTTCGAGCCGGAAAGAGCGGTGACGCGCGAGTTGGTGGAGAAGTACGAAAAAGACCGGGGTCCTATTCCGAAATACGGCAGCGCGTTCCCGGTGGTGATGCGCAACTTCGACATCGCTAAGGAGGATATGCCGGAACGCGGCGCGTGGATAAGACTGATGAAACTCTCTTCGTGGGTGCGAGAGGGCCAGAGGCAAGGCCTGTTCACGCAGCACAGCTCGTGGGCGCCGTCGCAGCCCAACCCGTCGTTCCAGGAGGCGTACTTGGAGCGACTCGAGAACAACGACGTCGCGATGTGGGCGCCGCGGGGTATCGAGTGGGAGGGCCGGGACGGCGCCCCGAACGGCAAAAACACGCTCACGAAAACCGCGCACGCGCACGTGCCCCTCTCGACGTTGCGCGAGGTTTTGGCGTCGCCCGCGCCGTCCAGGCACCGCGTCGCGGTACGCGTGGTGGGGCACTACCCCAAAGACGTGCACGACTTTTGCTCTTCCTCGAATGAGGGAGGTGGAGAAACCAATTCGTCGGAAAACGCGGAATGGTCGTACAACCTGTCTTTGGTGTTGGAGGACGGGACGGCGCGTTTAAAGGCGCACCTCGCGCCGCCCGAGAGTAACTCGTTTTTTCACGGCGTCCCGGCGTGTGACTTGTGGGAGAGCTCGGTGACGTACGACCGCGTGGCGGCTAAAACAAAAGCGCTCGTGGAGCACCACATCGACCGACCGCACGAGGGGTGGGTCGTGGTGTGCCTCATGAGCTACCTCGTGCCGGCCCATGAGGGGGTGCGGAAAAGAGACAAGAAACAGTCCAAAACGCGGTGTTTCCAGATCTTCGGGACGAGCGTCGTCGGGCCGCACGCGTGAGACAAAGAGAGGTTTTTTTTCGTAGCAATATACGTCGGTGAGGTTCGTTTTTTTTCTCATTCGCGAGAAAGTACCATGGTAGTAGTTCTACTAAAACCCCAACCGCGTCGTGTTTGTCCGCGGCTACGCGTGCGTGAACGCGAAGACGACTTCACGCGCGACGACGGTTTTCCGCGCCGACTTTACGCGTGAAGACAGCCGCGCGCGGTGCGTGACACGAAAAAGCCCTCCTCGCGTTTACTTGACGAAATTGGCGACGTTTTCCAGCCACCGCGTGTACTCCCTCTGCTCTTTGTCGACGTGCACCTCGGCGATGTAGTTGGCGAGCGTGGCGTCGATCCCGCGCGCCTCCAGGTACTTGTGGAACTCCTCCTGCACGCTCTCGTCCAGCTCGTCGTAGTTCGGGCCGGGGTAGCTGCTGAAGTACGCGTCCTCGTCGTCCTCGTCGTCCGAGGAACCGAGGGACCCGAGCGACTCGTAGCGCACGTTGCGCACCTCCACGGTTTCGCCATCCGTCGCGCACGAAAACTCGAGGCCCTCGTGTCCGTCGCCCCGCGACACAGACACGGTGAAGTGGATCGTGACGTCCTCGTCGTCTTCGTCCGTCTCGTTCGACACTAGGCCGTCCACAGTGCCATCGTTGAAGTACTCGTCCTCCTCGTACGGATCCTCCGTCGCGTTGAACGTCACCGCAATCTCTTCGTCGTCGCCGTACGCGCGCACGAGCGTGATCTCGCAGTCGCCGTCCGTCTCGATGATCTCGAACGGCTCGGGAGGGCCCTTCGACACCACCTCGCTCGGGACGTACGTCGTGCGCTCGTGCTCGAGCTCCTCGCCGAGCACCTGAGACAGGCCACGCTCGCCGGAAGGCGCGCTCGGAGGCTCCTCCTCGCGCGCCGGGGAAGACGCGTGCAAGCCGCGAACGCAGAGGCTCGCGCGCACCGCGGCCACCGCCGAGGGCGCCGATCGAGACGCGACCGCGCACTCGCCGGCGGCGAGCGCGGCGCGGGGGAACGCGGGCGCGTTCGCGAACGCCGCGCGCGTGGCCGCGCGGCGGAGCGTGTGGCGTGCGGCTTGGAACATCAGGGAGTGCCCGCGCGCGGAGGTGCAGTGGAGCGCCCGCCGAGGGCGCAAAAGCAGGTTTCCGCGTCGCAGAGTCGCGCGACGCGTGAGGTGTGTACCTGCAGTCTTGCAAAAGAAAGAAATTTTACGTATGACACGCGAAAAGAAAACGCCGATCCGTCCCCGGCGCGCCTCGCCCTCTCACCCGATCCCCCCCGAGGGCCTCGCGTTCTGCGCGACAGCCCTGCCCAGCCTGCACTCCAGGCTCCCCGGCGCGGTAGCGTCGACGTCCAAGTCGCACGCGTCGAACAGAGCTTTGCCCTCCGCGACTTTTTCCGCCGGCACCTCCTCTAGAAACGCGACGATGGATGAATCGACCAGTTCCAGAAACGTCCGGGGCCCTTCGAAGTCAACTTTGACACGCGCGTTGTTGCTCTTGAGCATGGACTCCGTCTGAGTCACGGACTGTAAGATGTCCTGCACCGCGTACGGGTCCGCGCCGTACGCCTCCGTAAGCGTCGGCAGAGCGCGCGCGAGCGGACCGCTCACGCGCGTGCTCGCCTTGGTGTTGAGCTGAGACAGATCACACGGGAACGTAGGCGCCGGGCAGGTCGTGGAGAAGAGCTCCATCTGGTCGAGTATGTCTTTGATGCACGCGCGCACGGCGTAGATCACGGCGATGGCCTGTATAGGGTCCTCGATGGGGACGTCGAGGTCCTTGTTGAACATCGCGCGCGACGCGGGTGGCGCGACGAGGCCGAATCCGGATTCCGCCGACAACGCACCAACCAAGGATGCGGCGAAGCGTCCGAGCGCGTCGCGGCGAGACGGCTTCGTCGTCGCGTTCTCTCGTCCGAGCGCCTCCGGGTACGCCGCCCTCCCGTCGTCCGAAGGCCGCCGGGAAGAGGACGCGCGGACGAGCGCGCGTCGGCGCCCGGTCGCGGCGCGGGGCACGCGAGCCGACATCGCGATAGGGCGAAACGACGAGACGCGTCTCGCCGCGGACGCCGCCGCGCGCGAAGAGGACGCCGCCGCCTGCGCGTCAGCCACCGCCATCATGACGCTCGGAGTGAATGGGGGCGAGGTCGGGAGACCACGCGCGGGCGCGTGTGTGTCCGGGAGGGCGGACGTCGCGAGTAGAACAGATGTAGTGGTCTATCCACAGGCGAGCGTTTCCACGTCAGCAATCTGTCACGTCCCGTCCCAGAAAACCCGAAAGCGACGCTCGCGGAGAGCGCTTTTACGCCGCCACATCGGCGCGCACTTCGTCGGCATGCAGGCACCCAGCATGCAGGCACCCACGGTGTCCTCACGGACGCTGGCGCATTCCTTGGCGCCGCGCTTCGGTGCCGGCGCCGTCGCGACGCCTCGCGCCGTCCGCGCCTCCGCCGCGGGCCCGCGTCTCGGCGCGCGCCGATTCCAGGCGGTGGACCGCCGCCGCCCCACGGCGGTGTCGACGCGACGCCTCCCTTTCCTCGGCGGAGCCGCGCCCCCTCCCGCCGGCTCGCGCCCTTCGCGCGCCGCCGCCCCCGCGCGGCGCGCGTCGCACGTCGCGCGCGCGGCGTCGCGTCAGCTGAGCGAGTTCCCCGTGGCCGACCGCCGCGCCGAGCTGAGCGGCATGAAGATGGCGCAGCTCAAGCCCCTGTGCAAGGGGTCGGGGCTGCGTCAGGGCGGGAAGAAGAGCGAGCTCATCGACCGTCTGCTGGAGCACGAGTTCGGCACGACAGACGACGAGGCGGACATCGATCCGAGGGATGACATCGTCGGCCTCGCCAACGAGTGGCGCTCCGGCCGCGCCGTCTCCGGCGGCGTGAGCTTCGGCGAGATGGACCGCGTGGAGAGCGCTTTGAGTAGTTCGGGGTTCGTGGACGAGCGAGCCGCGGACGCGGCGTTCTACGAGCAGGGCTTCGACGACGGCGGCTACGCACAGAGCTCGGAGGCGCGGGGGGACCAGAACGCGTTCGGCGCGCCGTCCGCGGCGGCGCGCGTTTTGGGCCGCGACGGGCGCGGGTTCGACGACGGCGGCGGCTCCGGCTGGGGGCGAGACGACGACGACTCGTGGTATGCGGATGAAGACACGCGTCTCGGCGGGGACGTCTCCGAGCGCGGCGCGAACGTGGTAAAGGAGCTCACCGCGGAGGAGAAAGCCGAAGCGCAGCGGCGCGCTCGGAACAAAGCTGAGCGTTCGCTCGAGCGGCGCGCCGCCATCGTCGCGGCGCTGCGCACGTTGGCGACGGAGCGCGAGGGCTTCGAGAGCGACCCGCGCGTGCACCTCGAAGCCGTGAGCCGCGCCATCGAGCGCGCGTACCGCAACATGCGGTACAGCGCGTTCGCGAAGATGGACGACCGGTCGCGGGACGTGTGCGTGGACATCAACGTCGCGACCGGGACTTTGGCCATCTTGGCGCAACGCGTCGGGCGCGCGGGGACGGTGGAGTGGGAGGTGGACGACACCGAGGCGTTTCTGGAGGCGCACTCGAAGCGGCACCAGATCCGCAAGCTGGCGTACGCGTTCACGGAGGAGATCAACGAGGCGGTCTCCGCCGCCGCCGCGGAGTCGTACGTCGCGCGGGACGGCGAGATGGTGGAGGCGACGGTCGTGGCCGAGGGTCAAAACGGCGAGATTTTATTAAAGCTCGACGACGGCGCCTACGCGTGTTTGCCGCCGGAGGAGGGCATCCCCGACAAGCGCTACGCGCAGGGTGACAAAATCTGCGCGCTGGTGATCGGCGTGGAGCCTCGAACCTGGGCCGCGGACAAACGCGCGCCCGTGATCGTGAGCTGCGGCATCGCGGGCCTGCTCGCGGAGGTGCTCAAAGCCGAGGTCCCGGAGGTTGCGGACGGGCGCGTGGTCATAAAAGGCGTGTCGCGGGTTTCCGGAAAGATGGCCAAGGTGGCGGTCGCGGCGGCGTCCGGCGAGGATCAAAACGTGGACCCCGTGCTCGTATGCGTGGGTTTGGAAAACACACGGTTGCGCGCGATTCGCGAGCGGCTGGGAGGCGAGGTGTGTCAGATTTTGCCGTGGCGCGAAGACCCCGAGGCGTTCGTCGCCGAGGCGCTGTTCCCGGCGGTTATTCAAAGAGTCACGCAGATGGACGCCGCCGGCTCGCTGGACGAGCGCGGGAACGTGCGGCGCATGAGCAAGTTTGTGGCGTACGTCAACCGCTTCGACGAAGCGAAAGCCATCGGCGCGGGGGGCATGAACGTCAAGCTCGCCGCCGCGCTGTGCGGGTGCTTCATCATGGTGGAGCGACACGAGGAGACGGCGTTTGAGAAGTTCGCGTCGCGCGGGGGGGACACGCGCGCGGAGGAGAGGTGGGCGGAGGATGACGCCGACCGCTGGAGCGACGCGCGCGAGGACGACGACTGGCTCGCTTCGCCGGACGAACCGCTCTCGCCTTTGGCGAAAAACGCGAATGAAATGCGCGCGCCGATTGATTTGGAGGACGACGGGTTGGACGAGCTCGGGTGGCCTGATTTGGATGTGGAGGGAATTTCCGGAGTTGGACCCTCCGACGCGTACGATCCGCGTTCAGACGAGGCGAACTGGGAGGAGGTCGGGCCGGGGAAGGTGGGCGTGGTGACGTTCGGGGGGAACCTGGGCGCGGGGATCGCGGGCGGGTGCTCGTTCATGGGCGACCCGGAGGATGCCGAGGCGGAGCGGCTCGGAGACGCCGCCGAGGCGGCGATGGCGAGCGGCGCCGGCGCCGCCTTTCAACCGTCGGAGGAAAACGACGAGAGCCTTTCCACCGGCGCGCCGTTCGTGTCGGACGACGCGGACGACGCGGACGACGCGGACCTGTTCGCGGACGACGACTTGTTCGGAGAGGACTGGAACCGGTGACCGCGTTTGGACGTTTGAACCGTCGCGGCTTTCGTGAGCGTTCGACTCGACGACGGTAATCAAAAGACAAAAAACCTTCGCGCCTGCTTCTTATACTCTAACGCACCTCCGCCGGGAGGAACCCGAGGACTTCTTCCGCGAACGTCTCGGCGGTGACCTCCTCCGGGAACAGGTCCTCGACAGAAGTGCCCTCCCCCCCCAGCGCTTTCGCGATAACCGAAAGCTCCTCGTCCGACATCGCCTCGCCGCTCGTCTTGAGCATCTCCAATAAACTCGTTCGCGACACGGCGTCGCCCTCGCCGTCGAGAATTACTTCGAACGCGCGTCTCACATCCTCCATCCCGACGTCGCGCGGAGGCCGCCGATTGACGTAGAGGGCCAGGAACCGGTCGAAATCCACGCTTTGGGGTTTAGGGTTCCCCGCCAACTCCGCCTCGTATGTAAGCTCCACCGCGAGGTCGTTCACCTCGCGCTCGGTGAGGTAAAAACCGAGGAAGCGCATGACGTCGGCGACGTCCGCGAGAGGCACCGTCCCGCGCCGCACGTCCACTAAACGATCGCGCGTCGCGTCCTCACCCTGCGCTCGCAGTTGCGCGAAGGCGAACGCGTCTTTTGCTTCCTCCGCGAGCGCGCCAAACGCGCCGCCTTCGAGAAGACCCGCCACGCGGCGCGCGGAGATTTTAGAACGCGCTTTCGTCATCGCGTCGGTTCTTTTCGTCGCCGTCGCGCTCAAAAAAACATCCTCGTCCCCGAGCTTCCGCGCCGCGGCGACGTCGACGCGCCATACCGACACGACGGACCCGCGGTCGTCGCCGTCGCCGTCGCCGACGCCGCCGCCGCCCAGCGTGAACACGCGCGTCGTCACGGGACGTGAAGCGTCATCGGCGTCATCGTCGTCGGTGTCCAAATCCACCACCTCGGAGACGGCGAGCGCCAGTACCGGACCGGGGTGCGCGACGACGCCCATTGATTTGTTCGGGTCGCCGTCAATAGGGAGCCTTCCTATTCCGGCGACGTCTTTTGCGCACGCGTACGCGAAGAGTTCGTCCGTCCGATTTTCGCCGAAGGGCACTAAGAACGCCACGGGGTCGTCCCCGTAGGGGGGCGCGCACTTCACCCCGACGCACGTCAGCGTCTCGCAGTCCACCACGCGCAGCTTCAGGTGGTCGTCCGCGACGAGGAGCGAAACGGGCGGCTCGCTCTCGTCGCTCTCGTCGCTCTCGGACCCGCTCTCGTCGCTCTCGTCCGACGCGGAGTTACTCGCGCTTCTTCTTTTGCCTTCGCTCTCTTCTTTCGAAAAACTTCTCGCCGCGGAGACGAACGCCGCGGCGGTGGGCCTCGCGTCCCCCCCCGCGGCCTCGCCCCCGAGCGCGACGTCGCTCACCTCCAGCACCTCAACGCCGTCCTCCGCGGTGCTCCCCTCGACGTCGTACCGCGCGACGCGGCCCTCGGCGCCCACGGACGCGAGTTCGACCGACTCGCCGTCCGCCGACGTTTTAAACGCTAAGCCCACGCAGGGCGTCTCTTCGGCGTGACTCCGGTGCTTGCCGACGAAATCAAAAGCGCGTTTGGGGTCTGTGCCGTCCCGCGGCTCGTGAATCGGACCGAGCATTTGGAACAAAGACACGCCGCCGGCGGTGTCCGCGGCCGCCGCGTACGCGCACGCGGGGTCGTCGCTGCACACCACGCGAGTCACCGCGTCTGGGGTGAACCGCATGGCTTGCGTCTCGTGTAGAGTCTCGGCGTCCAGCGCCTTGAGCTCGCCGCCGCGCGTGCCGACGATGACGCCCAAGCCGTCGCGGCGGTACGCCACGCACGTCGGCGCGGAGCTCGGCTTCGAGCCTTTCTTCGTCAAGTCGACGTGTCGCACGACGCGTCGCGTGAGAAAGTTCCACGTCCACACGCCGCCGTCCGCGCCGGCGAAGCACAGCACCGGGTCGGTGGGGTGCGCGGCGAGCGCCACCGCCGGCTCCATCGCGCCGCGCGCGAGTAACGTCGCGCGCGCGACCGCTTCCGCCGAACCGAGCGTCTCGAAGTCTTTCGAGATTAATGAGTAAACCAACGACGTTTTCGTGGCGACGACGAAATCGGGCGCGGCGAACGCCTTGGTCTTCTCGTCGCCGTCGCCGAGAGCACCGGTCTTTTCGGCGTTAACGCCTTTCGAAAAAGGCGCCGCCGCGGAGGCGGAGGATGCTTTTTTGACGAACGAGACGCTCGTGACCCCCCCCGCGTCGAGCCCGTCGAACCACGCCACCAGCCGAAGCTCGACGTCGAAGAAACGCACGTTCCCGTCGCTCCCGCCGGTCACCAAAAACACGTCCGCGTCGGCGAAAGTTTCTCCGACGGCGACGCGCGACGCGTGGGTCACGGCGCCGCGCGCGTGCGCGCGAACGATTTTGACCGCTCGGCGGTCCGTCTCCCGCATGCCCCTGGCCTCGAACGCGCCGGGCCCGCCGGGAGGCACGCCGCCGGCCATCCAGACCACCAGGTCGCCCTCTGCCGTGCCCGTCACGCACCGACCCAAACCCTCCGCGCCGGAGGAACCGTCACAAGGAACCGTCACAAACGCGCTGCTCGTGAAATCCGCCACGCGCTGGTTCAGGTCGCCCGCGCGCACGGGCGGCGCGTACGCGCGAAGGCGCACTTCTGAACGCCTCTTGGGCGAGCTCTTTTGAAAATCATCTCCTGTAAGAGCGCCGCTCACGGATTCGTGGTCCTCGTCCTCGTCCTTCTCCTCGTCCTCGTCGGAACAGAAAAACGCGACGCCTCTCTTCCCGTTGGTCACCAGCTCTCGCGGCGCCGCGGGGTTGAACTTGACGCACGTCTGCTTGTCCTCCGCCAACTCCTTCGGTGTGACCCCCACGAACAAAGGCGTGTCGCTCGTGGTGTCGTGCAGATCCCACACGCGCACAGTCTGAGAGAAACGTTTAGTAATTCGGTCGAGCGCGCCGTTTTCAATCGTCGCGTACCACCGGCCGCACGGCGTGAGGTCGGCGGCGGCGACGCCGCTCGGATGCCTCCCCTCGATCGTCCGGCTGGGTCTTAACTCGTCGACGTCCCAGACGATGACACGCGCGTCCGGACCCGCCTCCGCCGTGACCACCACGGCGCGGTCGTCGCTGGCGCGCACCGATATAATCGCCGAGCGGTGGCCGCGCAGCGCGAACTGTTTCGCGGACGATCCGAGCGGGTCACTCGCGTCGCTCGTTTGCACCACCAGCGTGTGCGCGGCGACGTACGCCAGACGCCGCGTTTTGCTGTCCGAGGTGGACAGGTTGACCACCGAGTCGGGAAGCGTGCTGCTGAAGCCGTGCGTCCACTCCAGGGCCTGCGTCGGGCGTGGGGGGTCCGGGTCGGGTCAGCGACGCGGGGGAAGGGAGACGACGCCGACGGTTGCGGGACAGGCCAAAAGAGGCACATTCGTTCGTTTCGCGAGCGACGATCGACCGACCGAGAGAGGGTGGGGTGGCCGGAGGTCGTACCATCGCGTGCGCCATCGTGCGCGCGGTTGCGGTCGCCGCTCCGGTCGACCTCTCGCGCCGGCGCCGAGTGCCCGTCCGAGTGGCCCCGCCGGCAATCGCGGGGCTCTCGTCTCCGAGGCAAACGGACGGCGAGTGCTCGTAGTCTCGTTTGACTTCGGTCGATGCGGCATCGAAACTGAACATCGGCCGCGACTTTTCTCGACGTCAGGTCAGACTTCCGCGCGCGAGGCGGGCGCTCGGCGAAGAGGGCGCGTCTCGACTGGGCGGGTCGCGTCGCGATGCTTCCCCCGGATGACGCGCGCACGCTCGCCGCGCGCTTGGTGTGTTTCGGGTTCGACGGGCTCGAGGTGAACGCGCACTGCGCGCGCATGCTCGATCTCGGGTGCGGGGCTGTGATTCTGTTCGCCCGAAACGTGGAGTCCCCGGCGCAAGTCGCGCGATTGTGCGCGGAGATGAAGCGCAGAGTCTCCCCGCGGAAGCTGCTGGTGATGGTGGACCAGGAGGGCGGGCGCGTCGCGCGGTTCAAAGAGCCGCACTTCACCGCCATCCCGAGCGCGGAGACGGTCGGGAACGCCGCGGACGCCGCGAACGCGGCGCGCGTCGTCGGCGACGTCGTCGGCAAGGAGTGCCGCGCGGTGAACGTGGACATGACCCTGGCGCCCGTGGTGGACGTCAACACCAACCCCCAAAACGTCGTGATCGGAAACCGCGCGTTCGGAACGACACCAAACGCCGTGGGCGTAACGGCGAGCGCGTTCGTACGCGCGTGCCAGAGCCGAGGCGTCGCCGCGTGCGCCAAGCACTGGCCCGGGCACGGAGACACGACGGACGACACGCACGCCGCGACGGCGATCACAAAACACGGTCTAAAGAGGCTTCGAGTCGTGGAGATTCCACCCTTCGTGGACGCCGTCAAAGCCGGTGTCGCGAGCGTGCTCGTGGCGCACGTGCAGGTGCCGGGCATGGAGAAGATGTATTCTCCATCGCCGCCGCCGGCGAGTACGAGCGCCGCCGTCGTCGGGTACCTGCGCGAGCGCGTCGGGTTCGGCGGCGTCGTGATGTCCGACGACATGGAGATGGACGCCTTGGCGAATTTGCCCGGGGGAATAGGGCAGTGCGCGGTGGACGGGTTGAACGCAACGATCGACCTGTTCCTGGCGTGCCACACCGAACAGACGCAGTTAGAAATCATCGGCGCGTTGAGAAGCGCGATTGAAAACGACGCCACCGGCGAGACGCGTTGTTACGCGACGAACGCAATAGAGCGGCTTCGTGTTTTGGCGGATGCGTTCGTGGACGGCGCGGAGGCCGCGGAGGCAAACGCGTACAAACTCGAGTGTAGTGTGCTGGAGGGGACGACGCGCGAAGTAGTGGGCAATCCGGAGGACGCGAGGCGCGTGCGCGACGCGTGCGGGACCTCGCCGAGGCTGTGATGACGTTTTTTTTTTTATAATGAGACCGTGGGTTTTCACGGTCCCTTTTGTTGTTCGTTTCTCATCAGCGACAGTTCGACAATCTTCAAGATTCCACACGCGAGACGTGGGGATGCCTCGTCATCCCTGCACGGTCGCGCTCGGGGCCGCGCCACACGCGGCCGCGCAGAGAGAACCATGACGGTCCGCGGCCTCGCGTTCGCGGCGTGTCTCACGCTCGCGCTCACCGGCGCGAGCGCGCGCGCGGACGACGCGGAACGCACGAAGGTACGCGCCGAGTCCGGTCCCGACGACGCGCGGCATCCGACTCGTCTCCCGGGGTTTTCCACGCGTTTCCTCATCTCGCGCCTTATGCGCTCCCGGCTCCCCGACGCGCGCTGACGCGCGACCTTCCGTTCGTTTCCGGACGCAGGTGTACGGCCTCGTCCCCCCCCGCGCTCCCCACGCGCCGTGCCACGGCGGCGGGCGCATGGGCGACCAGATGGCCCTCCCCTCGCTCGGGCTGGGCGCGTTCGGCGGGCTCCCGACGGGCTTTTTCGCCGTGCGCGCTTCTTCCGGACCGGGCGCCTTGGTCGCGGGACCCCGCGACGCCTTTTTTCTCGACGCGCTCTTCTCGCAGCCCGAGCGCGTGACGCGGGCGGTGTACTTCTCCCGCGCGCTGGGCGACTTCGGCGGCGAAAGCCGCCGAGACGGTTTCAAAGAAGCCCCCGCGATCGGTGCCGTGTTGGTGAACGACGCCGCGTCGTTGGAACGAACCGAGTCGCGGCGCGACGCGAGCGACGACTTCGAGGCTTTCGACGACTTGGCCGAAGCCGTGGCGCGCGCCGATTCGGTGATGGACGCGCTCGTGCGGTGGCGAGACGATTCTAAAAGCGACGAACAAAGCAGCGAACGGCAGTTCAGCTCGCCTTTCGCGGCGTGGTTCGAAACAAGCGCGCCTTTCGAGGAGGAGGCGTTTTTCGAGGAGGAAGCGCCGCGCCGCCGCCAAACGCCGCCGCGCCCGTACGGACGGGAAGGCTATTCCCTCGACGAAACCTCCGACGCGCCCGACGCGTCGCCGGCGACGCGCGCGGCGGTGGGCGTCGCGGCGTTCGTGCTGGTGGTGGCCGCGGCGGTGGCGTGCGCGCGGCTGGTGCTTTTCGCGTGCGACTTGTTCTGCCGCGCGGTCTTCGGCGAGGAGGAGGAGGAGGAGGCGATGGCGAACGGCAAAGCGTTCGTGGACGTCGAAGAGGTTTCGCTCGCCGCGCCGTTGCTGGTGGCGTACGAGACGGAGGAGCGCGCGATGGATGATCGTGATCATTCGCGCGACGAGACCTCCGACGACGACGGCGAGCAGCTGTTGGTGCTCGTGCCCGCGGAACCAGGCGAGGGACGACGGTAGCGCATTCTTCGATGTTCGCGCGTTGTATGATGTGTACATCACGTGTGTAAATCCTCATATCGCGTGGACGTACCGCGCCTCTCTTGTTCTCGGTCCGGTCGTCCTCGGCGCGCAAAGTGCGAAAAAAAAAAGGCCCTCTCATTTCCGTCTCCACGTCCCTCGCGTTCGACACCTCGATTCACGGTTTATGACTCAAGAAAGATCATCCATCACCTTTTTTGCGAAAAACTTTCTTTTAGCGTCTACTGTGTATTCGGGAGGTTACGCCGAAGCTCGTGACGTTCGAGGTGCGGACGACCCGCACTCGCGTTCGCGCAGCGCGTTCGGCCGGCGCGTGGGGATCGCACGTCGTGCGCGTTGTCGCGCACGATGGACGCCGCGGATGCGCGCGGGCGCACCGATGAGCGCTCGCCGTTGTTGCGCGAGACCGCCTCGGACGAGGCGATGAAAGGCGCTCGCGCGGGACGCGACGGGTTCAACAAGCCGGGACCGGGCCTGTTCGTCCTCGGGGCGGTCGCCGTCTGCGGCGTGTTCGCTCTGGCCAGCGGTAAGCGTCCTCCCGCTTCGACTCGACCGCCGTCCGCCTCCGAACGATCCGAAGGCGCCGTCGCCGTCCGCGGCGCGCGTCCCGACAGCCGCGGGATGGTGTTTTTTTCTCACGCGCGGTCTCACGCGGGCGCGCGAACCTCGTCTCACCGCGCTCCCCCCCTCCCTGTCGCAGGACCCGCGTGGCGGTACGGCGCGAGCGCGCACGCCAAGCTCGGGACGTGGGACGACGTGTTCGAGGCTTCGGTGGACGCGGCGGCTGCTGCGGCGGCGAACGCGCACTGGTCCCACACCAGTGCCTCGGACGTCTCGATCCTCGGGACGAACACCTTGGCGGACGACTTCGCGTCTGAAAACGGCGAGTGCTCGTCGCTCGCGAGCGCCGCGCGCGAGAAGTCCGTGTTCACGTACGAGGCGCCCAAGCAGTGCGCGATGATGATGGTCTGCGCGGGCTCGCCAAGAGCGGCGTCCACGGCGCACTGCGTGATCGCCGAGCACGTCCTGAAGAACATGATGACTGTGCTGAAGAGCAAAGACGCGAGCGTTAAACACGATCAGCCGCAGTACGCCGGGTACTGGAACTACCATCTGCACTCTCTGTGCGACGACGGAGACGCGTGCGAGCTGTACGACGGCTCGGACCGGACCGTTGAGGAGTTCGAGTCCAAGATTGACACGTTATCGGGTTTGGACGACGACGATAGAAAGAACCTCAAGGAGGCGATGGGTGAGGTGCGCGTTTCCGTCGAACAACTCGCGGAGACAGACGCCGAGAGCGTGGTTGTCGTGAAGACGCACGAGTTCGACGCGCGCCTGATGGGCGCGTGTGACAAGCGACTCGTGTTGACTTCTTGGCGGGACAAAGAGCAGGTGTTCGACAGCGGCTTGGACCTGGGGTGGTTCACGTACCCGAAAGAAGAGTCGCGTCCTTCGTTCGAAAAGATTTACGACATGTGGCAAAGTTGGCGACGGTGCTGGACGCGCGCGGTGGACGCCGATCCGTTCCACACGCGGTCGCACGATTTGTCCTTCGACGCGCTCAACTCCGAAGACAGCTTCCGCGCGGAGGTGCGAAGACTGGCAGAGATCATCATGCACGTCATGAACATCCCAACCGACGCGTTCAGCGTCGACTGGATCGTGGACGAGGCGGTCAAGCAGGACTTCCAGGAGGAGCTCAACCCGACGATGACCAACGGAAATTTGCCCACGGAGAAGGAGAAAGCCGCGGAGACCGAAGCGGAAACGGAAGAGGAGACCGCGGAGGAGACCTACGCGGAGACCTCCGGGGACGCGCCCGTCGCGGACGAGACGGCGGCTGTGGCGAACGAGACGACCGCGTCGACGCCGGTGGTGAACGCCGACTTCCAGGGTGCGCTCATCGAGGACGCGATGGAGGACGTGGTCGAGGAGACGTCGTCGGAAGTTACCGCGGAGGAGGAGGCTATCGACGACGCCGTCGGCGAAGAAGTCGGCGAAATCGAGGCGACGAACGACGCCGTCGCCACGCAGATCGAGACGATCACGCAGAACGTCGAGACGCTGGAGGCGAGTGCGATGGCGAAAGAGAGCGTCTCGAGTGACGAAGAGAGCGTCGTCTCTTCGTCCCGCGTCGACGAAAACGAAAACGCGGGAGTGGACGTCGAGCCGGGCGTCGTGTGGAGTAGGCGCGGCGATTGGGACGCCGCCGCCTCGGGCAAAGGCGCGCTGCGTTTGGAACGACGCGCCTCGCGCCATTCCGAGAGCGACATGGACATCGCGGAGGAGGCCGACGCCGAAGAGCCCGAGGAGTGGGTCTCGGGCGCCTCCGGGTTTGACGACGCCGAGGACGACGCGGAGGTCGCCGCGCGCGCGTTTTGAGGGGCGTTTATACATCTATGTTTTCGCGAAAGCGTCTCGTAGGAGCGACGCGATCGTTCGTTTTGTGTCGTTCTCGCGTGTCCTCGTGCGTACGTACGTTCTTGTCGATGTTACATGTTCTCCTCTCGCATCATCATCTCCTCGATCGCCAGGGAATCGCCGCGTTGTGCCCCAGTAACCGCGACAGGATGGAGCTCGCCGACTCCGCCGGCGCCACCTTCTCCGCCGGCGCCGCCTTTTCCTCCGGAGATGTCGCGCCGCGCACCTCGCCGGTCGGGTGCAGATCCTCCGCCCACTCCTGCGCCACCTCCTGCGTCTCCTGCGCCGGCTCGATTTCAGCCTTGCCCGTCTCCGCGGTGGCGTACGCCGCGGCGTTGGTCCACTCCGCGGTGTCGTGCGCGTCGCACGAGCTGAGGTGCTTGTGCAGGTCGCGGACGAGCTCCGAAAACGACAGCCGCTGCTCCATGGGCCCCTCGTACATCATCTCCTGCTTCGAGAGCGACGCGGTGAGGAAATGGCACGCCTTGGCGTATCGGCACATGTCCTGGTCCGGATCGTTCGTGCTGGTGAACCACACGTCGCGCCCCGTCGAGAGCGCCGCTTCGTAGAAGTGCCCCAAAATCAACCCGTTCTTGCGCAGCGCCTCGTCGCTCATGAGGTACGCGTCGCCGACGCCGTCGTTGTACTGGAACTGCGAATCCGGCGCCGGTACGCCAAAGTGCAGCACGGACGAGAGCTCGATGCGCGTGATGTACGGCCTGTGCGTGAGGTAATCCTTCATCTGCTGGATCGCCGCGGGGATGTGCGGGATGTTCTTGAAGTCGTCGTTCAAGTTGTCGCCGGCGCGGATGTGCACGATGAGCGTGCGGTGATCCGGCACGTCGCACCACTCGTTCCTGATGGCTTCGATCATCCACACGAAGTTATCCTTCGCCTCCTGGAACTTGTCCGCGGGCCAGTTTATGGTGCCGTCAGGCTTCTTGCCCTTCGCGGCGAGCATGCGCTGCAGGATCGTCCCGCTGAACTTCGCCTCGTTCACCACCGCCTCCGCCGCCATCTTGTACGTCGGCCCCAAACAAGTCACGATGTCGTTCACGCGGTACTCGCTGTCGAATTGTAACACCCACGTGCAAAACGCGCACTGCAGCGCGTCGACTTTGCAGTAGGGCTTCACGTTGCCCTTGGACCACTCCATCGCCTCGTACTGGTAGTTGTCCGTCATGCACGGGTTGAAACGAAGCGTCCCGATGTGCGCGGGGTCCCAGCTCTGAAGCTCCACGGAGGGCTGCGTCCCCAGCGTCGCGACGCTCGCGTCGCCCGTCGACGCCGCCGGGGTCACCGCGCCGCCCCACGGCCCCGCCTCCGCGGCGCCGGTCCACGGCGCGCCGAGAAAGCTTTTGGCGACGCCGGGGCGCGCGAGCGCGAGCGCGCCCACCGCGACGAGCGCGAGCGCGCCGGCGAGCACGCCTGCGTCGTGTGCGCGTATACGCGTTCGAGAGAGGAGGGAGGTCAGTCGGTGGGGTTCGCGGAGCTTTTCTCACCGCTCTCGCGCCGCGAGAAACCGGACATTGAGAAAGAAAAGCCGGGAGAAATAACCCGTCGATTTTGGGTTCCGACGCGTTCTTCTGTACACGCTAGCGGTCGAACGACACCGAACGACATCGCGGGGGTCGCGGGGAGAGGGACGCGCTAGGATCGCGCGCGCGTCGCGCGCGAGCCCTCCGCGGGTACCCGGGCACCGCGCGGAGCCGATCGCGCGCGAGAGATGCGTCCGGGGCGCCATGAGACGCGCGCACGCACCCTTGGCTCGCTGAGAGACGCGTCCCTTGGACGACTCGTCCGCTCGCCCGGCAGCATCTTTCGCCGCCCGGGTCAGCAGGGGCTGGACCTCGCCGTCGCCGGCCATGGCGACGCCGGGAGGTGCGTTCGAGCCGAGAAACGTTCCAGCACGCCCGGCGTGTCTCGGTGAATGCCCGCGCGTCCGGTCGTGTCGACGACACCGACGCGGGTCACACTGCGCGCGAGGCTCGCGTGAAACCAGACTTCATCAGTTTTGTTTGGGTAGACGCTAGCTGCGGCGCTTTTAGACCTGCGAAATTGGCAAACCTTTTAGACTAAAAACGCGAGGCAACTGGGTTTTTTAGGCAACTCGCGGAAAGTTGAGACTGATACACTATACGGAGGCTTGCCAAAAAGAAACGCCAATTCGGCGAGCGAGCGACTTTTTCCCAGTGGAATTAACAATCGACGTGTCGCATTGCGCCCGACACACCCGGCGGGCTCTTCCGATCGCGACGATCATGCGCGCGGCGTCTTCGGCGCGCGCGCTCCTGGCGCGCGCCGCGCGGCGGCGCGGCGCGCTGCCCGAGACCGCCGCGCTCCCCGCTTCGGCGTCGGTCGCGTTCGGTGTCGACGGTCGCTTCGGGGGCGATCCGGTGCCCTCCGGCTGTCGCGCGTACAACGCGTCCCTGCGCGACCTCGCGGTGGCCCCCCGCCCCGCGAACGTCGGCATCAAGGTTGTCCCGGAGCGCGCGGCGGTTGTGGTGGAGCGCTTCGGCAAGTTCCACACCACGCTGCACGCGGGGATCCACCTGTTGATCCCCATCGTGGACCAGATCGCGTACGTGTGGCACCTCAAGGAGGAGGCCATCCCGGTTCCCAACCAAACCGCCGTCACGAAAGACAACGTCGCCATCTCCATCGACGGCGTGCTGTACGTCAAGGTGGTGGACCCGTTCAAGGCGAGCTACGGCGTGGAGAACCCGATATACGCCGTCTCGCAGCTCGCGCAGACGACGATGCGGAGCGAGATCGGGAAGATCTCGCTCGACAAGACCTTCGAGGAGCGCGACCACCTCAACTCGCGCATCGTCGCCACCATCAACGACGCCGCGACGGCGTGGGGTTTAGAGTGCCTGCGGTACGAGATCCGGGACATCCTCCCGCCCCCGGGCATCAAGCAAGCTATGGAGATGCAGGCGGAGGCGGAACGCCGGAAACGCGCGACAGTTTTAGAGTCGGAAGCCGAGCGCGAAGCCGCCGTGAACCGCGCGGAGGGGAAAAAAAGCGCGGTGATCCTCGCCGCCGCCGCCGACGCGGAGGCTATCGTGGTCAAGGCGAACGCGACCGCCGCGTCGCTCAAAGTGGTCGGCGCCGAGCTGGAAACGGAGCAGGGCCGCGCCGCCGCGCGCGTACGCGTCGCCGAGCTCTACCTGAAGGAGTTCGGGAACATCGCCAAGGAGGGAAACACCGTGCTGCTCCCGGCGGACGCGGGCAACCCGGCGGCGATGGTGGCGCAGGCCATGGCCGCCGCCGGCGCGGTGCGCGGCGGGGGCAAAGGGTTGGGTTTCGGAGGGTTCGGGTCCGGGATCGGGGACGGGGACGGGGACGAAAACGTGGACGCACGCGGCGCTGTGACGAAAGCGGGGTCCGCGCACGCGCGGGGAAGCGGTGGCGAGACGCCAACGACGGAGGCGTCGTTCGAGCTCGCGACCGATCGCGTGTCGCTGAGCGACTCGTTCGCGCGGAGCTCAGGAAACGACGGGAACGGCCGCGTCAGACTCTCGTCCGATTGATTGACTACTTCGGACCGTCGTTCGTGAAAAGAGGAGTCGAGGTCGACGAAGGAGACGTTCGGCGCGCGCGCTTGACGACGAGTAAGGTGATCGATAAAATAAAAAAATCATAACATCATTTTCATCGCGTCGCCGGGCGCGTCGGCGTGCGCTCCGTCACGTCGAACAGCACTTGCGTCATGTACCTCGCCGTGCGCTCCTCGCCCATCGACCGCTCAAGCGCCTTGCGCGTCTTGTCGTTCTCCAGCTGCTTCTCGCAGAAGAAGCTCTGCGCGGCGAGACGCGACTTCGTCTCTTTATCAATTGCTTTTTCTTCGGACTCGTTTGTCGGTGGTAAACAAATCTCGTTCACGTACGACGCGTACGCCTGGAAGAGCCCGTACGCGTACTCCGCGAACGCCTGCGCTTGTTCTTGCTCCGGGAAATCCCCAACAGGCGGCCCGACGCACACGCACGCCTCCTTGGAAAGGATCGGGACACCCCAGTCGGGAATGCCCCTCGGCTCGATCGCCGGCGCGTTCGTAAGCATGGCGTGTTTCAGAGCGCTCGCGGCGTTGGCGAGAATTTCTGGGATGCCTTCGTTCTTTTTCGGAGTGGACGCGTGTGAATCCGAATCCTGGATGGAATCCGCCTGCGTCGTCGGGCACACGTCCGCGATGCACAGCGTGACCCTGCCGTTGAACGCGACGAGATCCGCCGCGTATATGGGCGCGGCCACGCTCGCCCAAGGGTACACCACCACGTGCATCACCTCCAGCCCGCCGAGGCCCCACGCCACCTCCAGGTGCATCTTTCGGAACGCGGCGTTGGTGAACACGAGGTTCTCGATGCGAACCGCCGTCGTCGGGTCGCCGTCCTCGGCGATGGCGTCCACGGACTTGAGGTCGGGCGCGCACGGCGCGTCCGCGACGTCGGGCAGAGCGCGCCACGCGCGCTCCAGCCGCTTCGCTAGGCGAAGCACCACCCCGTCGGGCGCGCCGTCCAGGTCCCAATCGCTCGGGCCGGCGGAGGTCGCGCGCGCCGCGACGCAACCTCGCCGCGCGACGCGGGGACCGCGAGACGCGCCGAACGCGCCGCGTGGTCGCGACGCGGGCGCTCCGGTCGCGGCGTGAAGCACGGCGGACGACATGTCCGGCGCGTCCCTCGGCCACGACCGCGTGCCACGCGCGGGAGGCTTTGCCTTATCCCGAGAGCGCTCGTCGTCACTTTTTCGGTGGTCTCGAAACACACCCACCGGTCGTCAAAGCTCGCGCTCGGAGCGTTTCCGGGAGCGCCGACGAGGGCGAACGACGCCCGAGGGGACGCGACGAGGAACGCGTTCGTGCGTCACGATCGTATGAATACGTGTTCACTGATGAAATGTCAAACGAAAGCGTCCGAAGAGAAGGAATGTCCCTCCGCCTCCCTCTCGAGCCCTTTCGAGCGCCAGGAGCGCGAAACGCGAGCCACCGGAGAAAGAAAAAAAACGTCTCCCGGTTGCCCTTTTTGTCCCGCTCGCCTCTTTTTTTCTCGCGCGCTCTCCTTCACCCCCCCCTCGAAATGATACGGTCTGTTTACACTTCGCGTTCCAGGGTGGTGGGCGGGCGCAGGCGGCCGGCGCCGCCGTCGGACGCCGTCTCAGTCGACGTGCAGCCCGACTCTTCTCCAGTTCACCGTCGCGGGCCGCTCCGCCTCGCCCGTCGCCGCCGCCGGCGACTGGTTCCCGTTGCTGAGCATCGGGTTGAGCTCCTCGTGGAAATCCTCCGCCACCGCGTCCGCGACGACCGCGTCGAGATCGATTTCCTTTTCCGGGATGTTCATCAGGTGGATCACCATCTTCGCCAAGCGGCGCACCTCCGCCTTGAACGAGTCCTTGTTGTTCAGAGACTCGAAACCCAAATCGTGGTTGCGCGCTTTTTCGGAATCGGCAAGCGCCGCGTCGCGCCAGCACGCGTGCCACCCCTCCCACACCTCGTACACCTCGTTGAAGTCGTCTCGCGCGGCTTCTTTCGGGTACGCGAACCACCCCAGTTCCAAGCCGCTGTCGAACACGTCTTCTTTCTCACGCCAGGAGGTCAAGATGAGCCTCTTACCGCACGCGTTTAACAACGTCTGGTCAAACTCGTGCGACTTGACGATGACGACGGACTTCTCGTCAACCTCTTTGAGCCGATCGAGCGAATTTCTCACGTCCGAGTCGCACGCGTGTGAAAGCGCGTCCTTCTCCTCCTCGTCCAGGTTGGGCAAAGACGAGATGTGATGCTTGAACTCGGCGAGGTCGCCGCTCTCCGCGTCGTACAAGGGGCACGGCTGGCCGTCCGAGCACACCGCGTGCAGGTGGTAGTTCCAGTACCCGGCGTAGTCGGGCGCGTCGTGTTTCGACCGCCCGTCCGCCTTCCGCTTCTCCATGATGTGGCGGATGACGTGCTCGGCGATCATGCAGTGCGCGGTAGACGCCGCCCTGGGCGACCCCGCGCAGATCACCATCATCGCGCACTGCTCGGGCGGCTCGTACACGAAGACACCCTTCGAGCGCGCCGCGTTGGACATGGAATCCGCGTTGCACTTCTCCTGAGACGCGCCGGTGGACGCCGCGGCGGCGCGCGCGGACGCGTCGTTCACCTGGTCCCACTTACCAAGCCGCGTGCTGTGGCCGCTCGCGCCGAAGCGCCACACGGGGCCTGCGGTGGGAAACGGAAGGAGGGCGGGAGGTGAGCGTCGTCAGACGCCGCCGGGGTCGGGGCGTGGATGACGCGACGAAAAAAACGAGACGCGCGAGAAAAAAACACCGGTAACACCCGCTCGGGACGCGCGCGGTCGAGTCCCGAGACGGCGCGTTTGGGGCTCGGGACCGCGCCAGAAGCGCGGTCGGGACGTCCAGGACGTCGCGGCCGATCCAGGGCGCGAACGGAGACGTACCGTGCATCAGCGCGAGCACGCCGCACACGGCGACCGCGCCGAGGGCGAAAAGCCCGGGGCGCTTGTTGAACGAACGATGCGCGATGTCGTCCTCCCCCGCGACGCGCGCGCGGATCGCCTTCCCCGCGGACGCCTCGCTCAGCAGAGGCGAGGTCTCGCCCGGGAGGGCGCCGTCGCCGGAAGCGCGCATCGTGCGTGTCTGTCGGACGAGCGGACGAGTCGGCCAGGAGTCCGCCGCGGCGCGTCCAAGAGTGCGCGGCTCCGTGGGACGCTACGTCCTACTCGCTCCGCGTAGAAAAAAGTGCTCGCGAAAAAACGCCATTTCACGAAAGGGTTTTCAGTCGCCAAATTATTTTACGAAAAAACGAA